>Ga0233438_10000072_pt1 | contig 135648 bp, 122 predicted proteins | sample SI_123_September_FD_182720 | JGI IMG/M metagenome (GOLD analysis project Ga0233438, IMG submission 182720) | Seawater microbial communities from Saanich Inlet, British Columbia, Canada - SI_123_September2016_10_MG | ecosystem: Environmental > Aquatic > Marine > Inlet | place: Canada: British... | reverse complement strand
ATCCCAGTCTTTCTTGTCTTTCTTATCCCAGTCTTTCTTGTCTTTCTTATCCCAGTCTTTCTTGTCTTTCTTATCCCAATCTTTCTTGTCTTTCTTATCCCAGTCTTTCTTGTCTTTCTTATCCCAGTCTTTCTTGTCTTTCTTATCCCAGTCTTTCTTGTCGCCTTTTTTATCGCCTCGGCCTTTTTTATCATCAGACTCTAAATTTCTTTTTTGACATTCGCAATCGGCATTGACAAATCCTGCATCTCCTTCTTTAGTTTCGCAGTCTTCACGGAAATTTTTCTTAAGCGTGGGGCAATCATACGTTTTTTCGCCACCTTTGGAGCCGCCTAAATCCAGGTTATCTTTTTGTTTCTTACAAGATGTAAATCCAAAACTCGTTGCAATGGCAAGTACTAAAATATTATTAAGTGTATTTTTCATATTCATAAGACGTAGTTATTTTAAAAAGGTTGGGTTAAATCACCCTTAAGTGTTTTTCTGAGTTAAAAATTATAATTCAAACCTAATGTTGCCCTAGCGTTAATGGGGTATTTTGCTTGGCTAATATACATTGAATTTGTGTTCAACATATTGGGAAGTAATAAATTTCCAGCTATTTCTAGGTGTCTACTGATTTTATATCCGCTTTGAAGTTCTATAAATCCTTGGAAAAATGTCTTTCCTATGGATGCTTTACTATACTCAAATTGGAATGATTGGTTCGCGGGATTATTTATGGTTAACTCAAATAAGGCGTCTACCTTTCTTGTAATTAATAAGCGTCCTCCTAGATTTATACCAAGTGATAACCGATGAAAGTTGGTTTGATACCCCAATGTGACAGGGACTTCCCAATATGAAAATTTGACGTCTTCTAGATAATCAATACGATAGTATTTCGAAGTATCCGTGGGAGAAACTCCTCTGGGGAATAAGCTAACATTGGTTGCATCAATCTCCTTGCTATAGTTTTCTGCACTGATTTTTATCAGGCGTTTTTTCGGTCTAATTTTAACAGGGGTCTTGAAGTAAGGGGTGTTCTTAAATTCTCTTTTATAACTACCATTGGCAGTATATAGGCCTGTTTTGAATCTCCAATGGTTATTCCATAAAAGTCCAAAATGAGCACCGTAATCGCGTTGAACAGGAGTTCTTGAAAAGAAATATCGTTCTCCTGAATTTTCCCAATACGCTGCTTTTACCTGTTTCTCGATGCCCATACTCCACTGAAATGTATGTTTTCGCTTTCTCTTTTGACTGGTGTATGGATTCAAGTTTACACTGCTTGTTTCTAGTATCCATTGAGGAACGACAGATGCCTCTAGTGTTTTACCAATGAGATCTTCGTTGACGTTAGAGTATTCAGACATTCCTTGGATATCCTCTGGAGAAGATGCTATCTGCGTATTGCTATTTCTTACCGAATGACGATTGTTTTCCGACAGGAAAGAAGTGTTCAATTCTTTTGTGGACTGAACATTTGATGAAGTATTTGTTTCCTTATTGATGACTTCATGTTGATCCGTATTGCTCAAAACAGGAGATCTGTTGCCAGTGATAGGTTCGGTGCTTTTTACGATTGACGGGATGGTTTTTCCCGCTGTGTTAGATGACTTCTGAGTATAAAAAATAATCGCGCTCACCGAAGCGGCAACACCCAAAACACCTGCAGATACTTTCAAGAGTGTTGAAACTCCTATACTTGAATGAGGAACCTTTTGAAGAATATCTTTCGAAAGATGATTGGGTGGTGTGGTTTGACTATTTTCTTGAAATTTTCGTTCAATATTTTTCGTCCATAAATCTTCAGTGATATTTTCCCATGATGCATCCGGCGGAGTTACTTTGTCTTCGCTGAATTGCTTTCGAATGATATCTAACCAATTCTTAATCATTTATACCCTCACATATTCACGTTTCTGTGAAATAGCATTTTTAAGACGCTTCTTTGCTTCAAATAGTTGGGATTTGGAAGTTCCTTCAGTGATTTCCATTGTTTCCGCGATTTCAGCGTGACTGTATCCATCAATAACATAAAGATTGAATACCATTTTACATTTTTGCGGGAGGAGGTTTATCTCACGGCGTAATTCCTCAATAGATAAATTCTCTACCGCCTCATTCATATCAAACCCTTTGATTTGATCATCATCAATTTCCGAAAACACCTGTTTTTGATGGGATATTTTATAGAAGTCGAGACATTCACGAACAAATAATGACTTCATCCATCCTGGTAGGGCTTTGGGTTCCTTTATTTGGTTTATTTTATCATAAGTTTTAATAAATGCTTGCTGAAAAATATCCTCGGCATCTTCTTTGGATTTAGCATAACGCAAGCATATAGAAAACATGCTAGGAGAGAACTGATCATAGAGCTCTTTTTGTGCTTTTCTGTTTCCTTTTTTAAGGCGTGCTATAAGCTTCGTGAAATCCAATGCGTCTTGTTATACAAGACGAAGCTAATCAAAAGATGGTTGGGTTGGATCAACCTTTCATGAAGCTAAAGTATTCTTGCAAGGTTAATTAACTCTTTCATGGTACTTTTTTGCTTATCTCGAGCATACCACTTGTGTAATGGTTCAGCATAATTACTTGCTGTTTCAGGGTTAGAACGTAACTCTTTCACGAGCTTCTGAGCTTCCGCCGGACGGGGTCCCCAATCACGGATGAACTGCATTTCATGGTTTGACTGAATGATTTTTGGAACTGCTTTTCCACCATTGGTTAAGTGAGCGTCGATGAGTTCTGGGTAAACATCCCGATAAATCAATTTGATTTTGATTTTACCCTGACTAGACTCGACGAGTTTATTCATGATGGGTACGGTTTGTGCCGCATCTCCGCACCAATGTTCAGAAATCACCAACCAATGCTGCTGGGGGACTTTTTTTAATATTTCTTGTACTTCACTATCAACAGTAAAGCGTTTTTCAATGCGCTCACTACGGTGATGATTCAAGGCTATATATTCTCCATATTGGAGCTCAGCTGTGTTTCCCTTTTTTGATTCGAAATCAACTTGATATTGATGGTAATCGATGGCTAATTCCCAATATTTACGGTAATCCATGAATCAAAATTCGGGTGCCTATTTCCGTGATGGAATTTAGTTCTTCAAACGCAAGCCTTTCCAAGACAAATTACAGTTTGAAACTGATTCCTTGAGCCAAAGGCAAAACAGTACTGTAATTTATGGTATTGGTTTGTCTTCTCATGTATGCTTTCCATGCATCAGAACCACTCTCTCTACCTCCACCGGTCTCTTTTTCGCCGCCAAATGCTCCTCCAATTTCGGCACCAGAAGTTCCAATGTTTACGTTAGCTATTCCGCAGTCGCTTCCTTGATGTGAGAGGAATAGTTCCGCCTCACGTAAATTCTGGGTCATTATGGCAGAGGAAAGTCCTTGAGGTACCTCGTTCTGATATTCAATAGCCACCTCCAGGTCACCCTCATAAGGAATCATGTATAGTATGGGTGCAAATGTTTCCGTGTGAACAATTTTTGCATCGTGTTTGATTTTGGCGATCGCTGGTTTGACATAAAAGGGACTATCTGCAAATTTTACTACACCACCTTTTACGAGCCATTCACCACCTTCCTTATCTACCGCTGAAAGGGCATTTAAGTAGTTATCGACACTGTCTTGATCTATCAATGGTCCAACATGATTTTCTGTGTCAAGTGGGTTGCCAATCTTGAGCTGTTCGTAAGCAGATTTCATGGCTGTAGCAACCTCATCAAAAATGGATTCATGCACAATTAGTCTTCGTGTGCTCGTGCAACGTTGACCGCAGGTCCCAACAGCGCCGAATACCGCTCCCATTACGGTCATTTTAATATCGGCATCCGGTGTGACGATAATGGCGTTATTTCCACCCAGTTCTAAAATTGTTTTACCCAACCGCGAAGCGACGGTTTTTGAAACTTCTTTGCCCATTCTGGTTGAACCTGTTGCAGATACCAAAGAAACCTGATGGTTTTCAGCAATCGCATGACCGATGCTGGCATCTCCTACGATTAGGGTACTAACGCTTAGAGGCATTTCCGTTTCGACCAAGACTTGGTTGAGCAATTTCTGACAAGCAATGCCGCAAAAGGGTGTCTTTTCTGAAGGTTTCCAGATAATGCTATTACCACAAACCAAAGCCAAGGCGGCGTTCCAACTCCATACGGCAACGGGGAAATTAAATGCGGAAATAATACCAACTACTCCCAATGGATGGTATTGTTCGTACATCCTATGCTGTGGTCGTTCAGAATGCATGGTAAACCCATGCAATTGTCGTGAAAGTCCAACAGCAAAATCACAGATATCAATCATTTCTTGAACTTCCCCCCATCCTTCTTGGAGAGATTTACCCATTTCCCAAGAAACCAATTTCCCCAAAGATTCTTTGTGCTCTCGTAATAAAAGACCGTATCTTCTGATGACTTCACCTCTTTGTGGGGCTGGAATACTTCTCCATTTCACGAAGGCCTCCTGTGATGCTTTTAATATTTCCGAGAAGTCATTCAAACTCCCACCTGTAACTTCTCCTATCCTTTGGTTATTTACCGGCGTGTTGGAAATGAATGTTTCTCCATTACCAAACCAGTGGTGACCATCATGACAGCCTTTGTGTTCTTTGGATAGATTTAATTCACTAAATATGAGGTCTAGTTCTTTCATTTTTCGGTTTGTGATTTAAAGGTACTTTCAAAAATTTTATCTGCATTTCCAGCTTCAAAGCCTTCTCTAATACCATTTTTCGTGGATTTTCTTTCGGCAAATTCAACATAGCTTCCAGAAATCATATGTGAGTCACCATCTCGGAATAAGGCATTTACTTTTTGTGCTACGGTGCTACTTTGCAATAAAAGCTTATCAGGACTCGCTTTGATTTCTCCTCCTGCATCATTCAATTTGATCCCAAGTGATTGTAGAAACTGATTAAACGTCACCAGGTTATTGATAGGATTGGGAAGTGCATGCACGCTGATCGTGTAGTGGTTGAGATAATATCTATTATAAATCACCCAGGCGGCATATTCGCTTTCATTTAGTAGGAATTGATAATCTGACCAAGTCGGGATTTTCCATAATGGACTTGAAAAAAAAGAGATAACATCATCCGTGTTTTCTAAATTCGACTTATTTACTGGGTCATATGAAACGGAATCGGTGTACGCACGAATAATGGACTGCGCATCCTTACTTAACTCATTTACACATAATTCTGAGATGAATACTCTAGGAAATTCTTCGCTTGGTGGAGAATACCAATAAGCATTGAGCTTTTTCTTTTCAAATCGATAAAAGTCCTCACGTTCATAGCCAAAATGGAGAAATATTTTTTCTAAAGATTGTATTCCCAGATGTTGAACACCCATTGTTCGAAAAGCGATATGGTCGTTCACGATATCTTCTTGCTTACCTATGAATCCTCCGTTTATCATCGCATTGGTAATCCGATTTACATCGGGTACATGCTCGGCATACGTGGAAAAAAGGCCTTCTAATACCTTAGCTAAAGGGCTTTTCCTGTTGAACTTCATTGAGGCTTTTTGCTTTTGCTAGAAATAAAGAACCGGTTTGTGTTTTCACAAATTCCTCAAAGGGAATTTCCTCCTGTTTTATGAACCCTTTTTGAGGTAAAATACCGTCAGCCACAAGTTCAATGGTTGCTACCAAAGCACCTGCGGTGGTCCATGAAATGGCTCTCCAATGTTGATTTTCAAATTCTATGGGGTAAAATGCCCTGTAATATTCCGAACGCGATATTTTTTCGTTTTTCCAACCCTCGACGACAGCATAAACATACACCACATCATCTTTTACAGGTGGTTTAGCATTGCTTAAAATTTTCTCGAGGTTTTCAAGGTCGTTTTTCATGATTAATTCATACATGAGAAAACGCATCAATTTTCCATGACCTGGGTAACGGATGGTTTTGTAATTCAAGGTGTCAACCTGACCCTCATAGGTGTCACACATGGTACCCAATCCTCCCGAGGTAGTGAATGCTTCAAACTCTTGGCCTTCAATATTGATGTATTCGAAACCTTCCAACGAGGGTACGATTTTCTTCACACCATTGTGAATGACTTCGGCATCGTTTAGATATTCATTGATCACACCATAGGATGACCAGTTGAAAGAGTAAGCCAATAAACCATTGGGGAATCTTGGTAGAGCCCCAACCCTTAATTCGATATCACGTATTCTGTCAAATTCCTTGGCAAGATGACTACCTACAATACCAATGTAGCCCGGTGCTAAGCCACATTGCGGTGCCATTACTGAGTCAGCTGTTTTGCTGAGTTCTAAAATGTGGCTTGTCGTTGGGACGTCTTCCGTTAAATCAAAATAATGTTTTTTCAGCTTGTGTGCTTTTTCTGCGATTCGTTTATTCAAGAAATAAGGCAAACAAGAAACTACCGCATCGTGTTCTGAAAGTAGTTTTTCGAAAAGAGAATCATCACTTACATCAGCTTTTGTACTAGTGAATGGTAAATCAAAGGGATAATGAGGATTGTTTTGATCTAGCCCAGTAACTTCGAAACGTTTACTAAGCATAACCCCAACCAAGCATCCTACTTTCCCTAAACCTACGAGTAGAATCTTTTTCATTCTAAGCAAGTTAGGGTAAAAAAATTGGAACCTTAGAATGAAATTTTAAAAGGGTGGGTGTTGCGGTTTGTTGTCTAATATGGTTTCAATCTCTTGCATTAGATCTTCCGTGAGCATGGGTTCAACTTGTAATGCTTTGAGGTTTTCTATTAATTGTTGCTCCTTGGTTGCTCCTAAAATAACGGTGGATACATTTGGGTTTTTTAAGCACCAAGCGATGGCCAAAAGTGGTAAACTGGTTCCAAGTTCTTTAGCGAATGTCCCTAGTTTTTTAACCTTTTCAATGTTGCTTTCGTTGATGATAATTTCGTTCAACCAAGTCAATTCATCACGATCTAAACGGGATCCTTTTGGAACACCATCATTGTATTTTCCCGTGAGTAAGCCACTCGCCAAGGGACTCCAAATGGTGGTTCCTAGACCTACTGTTTTGTATACTTGACTGAATTCGACTTCGAACTTGTGCCTCGTCAACATATTGTATTGAGGTTGTTCCATGACAGGTCCAACAAGGTTGTATTGTTTGGCTACCATGTGAGCTTCCATGATTTCCTGTGCGCTCCATTCAGAAGTTCCCCAGTACAATATTTTACCTTGCATGATTAATTGATGCATGCTCCAAACGGTTTCTTCGATGGGGGTAGATTTATCGGGGCGATGACAGAAATAAAGGTCGAGATAGTCCACTTTTAAACGCTCAAGTGCTTGATTGCAAGCTTCAATGATGTGTTTTCTATGCAGGCCTTTCTGTGTGGGAACCTTAGCTCCAGCACCAAAAAACACTTTAGACGATACAATGTAAGAATCTCTAGACCAGGATTTTTTAGATAAAATATCTCCCATCACCCTTTCGGATTCTCCGTCGGCATATGTCTCAGCATTATCAAAAAAGTTTACACCTTGATCGTAAGCGATATCCATTAATCTTTCACTGATATTATTCTCTATTTGATTGCCGAAGGTAATCCATGAGCCAAAACTCAAACGACTTATGGGTAGACCTGTCTTACCTAAATTATTATACTGCATAATACAAATTTAATGGTATCTGATCACCTGAAATGAACTGTTTTAAATTAATATTGTTCTTATTGATATACAATGTTTTCCGAAGAAAATAAACGAAGGTTTGAGCTCTTTTTTACCTATTTAGGAATATCACTGTTTGTGATTCACTTCATGGTGATTCAGTGTATCCAGCTTGGGTATATAAATGCCGGCCTATTGCCATCCAATTTATTTGGGAATCCATTTTCATCCTTGTTCACACCATTTAGTGTTTTACTTGTTTATGAGGTTTATTTACTTATTTATTATTTGCGCAAGAGTTATTCTAAATCTGTTTCCAAGCAGATTGAAATAATGGCACTCATATTGTTGAGGAATAGCTTTAAGGATATCGGTAAACTCATGCAAGGGCATACTCCTTTTTTGGAAAGTGATTTAATCAAGGACCTAACGGGTTTTGTATTGCTTCTGATACTTTTATGGGCTTTCTATCACTTTAGTCTCAATCGGAATGGTTTTAATTATACCCTGAGTGAGTCATTCATCAAACTAAAGTTGAGAATGTCAGTGGCATTGTTTTGGATTTTCATTGCGCTGTCCATTTTCTCTATGAGTGAATGGTTTTACAGCTTAATAAACTATCAGAATGTAAGTGACATCAAAGATCCATCACATATTTTTTACGCTGAATTTTTTACCTTATTGACCTTTATTGACGTGATTTTGTTGCTAAGTAGTGCGAGCAATTTGAGTAATACCATTCTCGTAATCAGAAACTCCGGATATGTATTGGCGACTCTGTTAATGAGAATATCATTTAGCCTAACAGGCTGGGAAAGGATAATGGCTGTAATATTTGGAGCAGCAGTGGCTGTATTCATGCTTTGGATTAGTGAAAGAAGTGCATTTCATCAGCGTAGCACCTAAGGATATCATTATATATTACTAACTTGCCTTTGTGGTGAGATCTTGTGTTTTATTAATGATAGGGATACTGCTTCCTGTTATGGGTTTTTCGCAATCGATTCTGAATCAGCAGACTTCAGAGGTTTACATTGAATTTTCAGAACCAAGGCCTTTGGGAGAGACAAATAAGTCCATCAATAAACAGCTGGGTTATTCGAATTTGATCTCTTGGAAATTGAACTCTGAATTAACGGACGAGTTAAACCAAACCCATCGTAGGTATACCATGTATTTTGATGGTATCGAGGTATTCTCTTCGCGCTTGATTGTTCACTCAACAAAAAAAGGTGTTTTCCGAATTAATGGAAGGGTGGTTTCCGAGGCTGACTTGAATGTAGCGGAAGCCATAATGGAAGAACCGGAGGGATTAGATCTGGTTTTGCAAAAACTACCAAGCAATCAATACTACTGGCAAGTAGAAGAGCAAAATTTACATCTAAAAACCATTACTGGAGATTCAACGGCCTCTTTTTACCCTAAAGGTGAATTGACCTATATAGGGTCAAATTTCAGAATAGATACCACTCAACTATTAACCTGGCATTTTAATATTTATTCAGAGCAGCCTTTATTCGGTAAGAGTATTTACATCAATGCTGTAACTGGGGAGTTGGTAGCAGAACAAGATTTGATTTTACACACAGGGGTTACCGGAACCGCCGAAACGGCTTATTCTGGAAAAAGAGAAATTCAAACGGATAGTACGGCTCCAAATGCATACAGATTGCGTGATTATAGTCGAGGCAAAGGGGTTTTTACTCTTGACATGAATACCGGTACAAACTACAATTCGGCGGTTGATTTTACCGATACCGATAATTACTGGGATAATGTTAATGCTCAGGAAGATGAGGTAGCTACCGACGCTCATTGGGGGGCTGAAATGACCTACGATTATTTCAAAAGGATTCACGGCCGAAACAGCTTCGATAATCAAGGAGCTGCCATTTATAGTTTTGTGCATTACAGCCAGAATTACGACAATGCTTTTTGGAACGGGTATTACATGACTTACGGAGATGGGAATAAATTCAAGCCACTAACCGCGCTCGATGTTTGTGGTCATGAAATAGCTCATGCCGTTACCACCAATACTGCAAACTTGGTATACAAGAATGAAAGTGGTGCACTGAATGAGAGTTTCAGCGATATTTTTGGTCAAAGCGTAGAGGCCTGGAGCAGACCTAACCAATGGGAATGGAAAATGGGTGAAGATATCACCACTAGCAGAAATGGCTTAAGGGATATGTCAAACCCAAATCCGTACAATAATCCAAAATATTACAAGGGTAACAAATGGTATTTTGGAACGGGTGATAATGGCGGTGTCCACTATAATTCAGGTGTCCAGAATTATTGGTTTTACCTCCTCGTAGATGGGGTTAAAGGCACCAATGAAAAAGGAGTAGCCTTTGATATCGATAGCCTCGGCTATGAAAAGGCAGCGAAAATTGCTTACCGAAACTTATCGGTATACCTTACCACCTCTTCTACATATACAGATGCAAGGAAATACAGTATCATAGCGGCTGAAGATCTTTATGGTACCTGTTCCAAAGAGGTTCAGGCTGTAACCGAAGCCTGGTTTATATGCGGTGTTGGAACTGCCTATGACTCTTCTTATGTGAATGCCGATTTTGCTGCAGATACCCTCGCTTGTTCATTAGGCGACACCCTACATTTTAAAAATTTATCGTCCAATTATAATTCCTGCCGTTGGTATTTCGGGGATGGTGATTCTTCAGACCTAGCAAATCCCTCTCATGTCTATTCTTCTTATGGCAAGTATGATATCCAATTAAAGGTAGAAAGCTGTGATGGGAAAGTACAGTCCGATAAAATATTAACGGAATATGTAAAGGTGGATAGCTCCTACGATATCTGTTCTGCTTCACTTTTACCCAATACAGGTTCAGACACAACGTATCGTTGCCATGGATTTATTTATGATGACGGTGGAGAAGGGAACTATGGAGCGTTAAAAACAGTATCACTCACATTAGACGTTCCTAATGCCGATAGCATTTGGTATAAGGTGATTTATATTGACTATGAGAATGGATTCGATTCCTTGGTAATGTTTCATTCTGATACGTCTCAGAAAAACAAAATCGCCAAATTTACCGGTACATCCTCTCCAATTTTAGGAAAGTGGCAAAAGATAGAAGCAAGTAAGTTAGTGTTTGTTCAGTATTCCGATCCGTTGGTGGAAGGTCGAGGATTTAAAATGGAGTATCAGTCGTATCGGCCAAAATTTGAAGTTAAACTTCCACAAGATTCGGTAAGCTTATGCTTCGGCGATTCCTTTGAGTTGAAACCAACCTATTACAATGTGGTAGAGAAGGATGCGGTGTATTCCTATCCATTAAGCATCGATTCCACACCGGTGATGGTTAAGCCTAAATCTGACATAACGTATATTTTCGGCATTACCGACCAGTGTATCATGACTAACCACTTTGATACCATCCACGTATTGGTAAGAGATCCACTGAACGTTTCTCTAAACGGTGACACAACGATTTGTATGGGTCAACTACTCAATCTTGTGGCAAATGCGAATGGTGGAGACACCATGAATTATACATACAATTGGGCCAATGGATTAAGCGACACCTCTAAACATACGCTTTCATTTTTTGATACAACACTTATTCAAGTTGTCCTACAGGATGCCTGTTCCATTCCAGATACGGCAAGCATGGTTGTTAACGTGAGGGATTCTTTGAAGATGAAATTAGTATCCTCTGATTCGTTGGTTTGCCCTGGTGGAAAAGCATCTCTTAAAGCAGAAACGACAGGTGGATTATCTTCTAAATATCAATACAGTTGGTTGCCAAGTAAGCCTTCTCTTGATACGATGAGTCTTTTTGTAATGGATACCACTTGGGTCCATGTGGAGTTATCAGATGGCTGCACGGTTTATAATTTATCCGATAGTTTCCGGGTAGATGTTCCTTCTCCGTTGAAGTTAAGCGGAATAGCAGACACAACGCTATGCGAAAGCCAAACATTGATTACCAAACTTAATGCCAATGGAGGTGATTCAACCAATTATCGTATCCTATGGAATTCATCTAAACTCAAGGATTTTAATGATACAGTTACGTTTACACCAGGTGATTATTTCCTTCAAGCGGTATTAAGTGATGGCTGTATGCCTAACAACGATACGATTTCGTTTCAAATTCATCAGAGAGATACACTAAGACTTTCTGCTGATATCGATCGTACCAAGTTTTGCTTGGGAGATTCCTTCAGATTTATATATCAAGTAAATGGTGGAGATAGTTTGAACTACGACATACGTTGGCAATCAAATCCCCTCAGTAAAGCAATGGGAGATTTCTATGTTATCCCAGATTCAACCTTGAATATTGAGCTCCTTGTTTCCGACGGTTGTTCTCCTGATAAATCTTTCCGTTCTAAGGTGATTGTGAGCCCTTCTCGTATCAATTTAACAGTTCAAAATATTGATTCTTTATTGTGCTGGGATCAAACAACCGGTCGTATAGAAATTGATTATGATAAACGCAATGAACCCGTCTCTATCAATTGGCTTCCAAGTAGCATGAGTGGGACTCTCCTAACAAATCTAGATTCAGGTAATTATTTGGTTAGCATTACGGATACATTTGGATGTGTTGAATCTAAATCCTTCAACATAAAAAAACGTAATAGGGTACTATTTACGTCCTCAGATACCCTTATTGATCGTGGAGATTCTTGTTACCTGTGGGTGAGTGGATCGGATATTCAATCTTGGTCAGGTCCAAATATTTTGGGAGATCCATATCAAAAATGGATATTTAGTTTACCACTGAAAGATACATTCTATATCATAGAGGTGCAGGATATAAATGGTTGCGAGTTATTGGATACCATTTTTGTTCAAGTAGTGACTCCCGCTGATTATAAAATCCAGAATGTGATAACTCCAAATGCCGATGGAAAAAATGATTTTTGGAATTTGACACCTCTCGGAGAACTAGAAAAATATAAAGTCTTGATTTTTAACCGAGTTGGTGAAATTGTATTTCAAACTGATTCATACACCAACGACTGGAACGGAAAAACCAACGATGGTGCAGAATTAGACAATGGTGTATATTTTTACAGGATCATCCATGGCGATACTAAACGTATATGGAAGGGCTACATCCAATTAATCAAATGATGAGAACATTTAAAATTTCACTAATTGTCATGGTGACTACATTGCTTTTCTCTTGTGAAGGCAATACGGATCGTTATTACCATATCAAGAATGAGAGTTCCGATAGCGTGCATCTTATTGCTGAAGGAAGTTGGTATCAGTCATTTATAGATACCATGATTGCTCCTAATACATTTCTTGCATTCTATTCAACTTCGAGTCGTGGTGGTAGTTCCTATTTGGACTATGATCCCGGTTATGCGTTTCTGAGGTTTGAGATTACAAATACAGATTTAGATACTTGCAGGCAAGATTACTACAATAACGATGCATGGTATTCCGGTGCGACAGAGCTTTCTAAAAATCCTTCAAACTATAGACACGATTATGTGTTTACTGTAAAAGACGAACACTTTAAATGAGTAAGACCTATTTCACCATTGATTATTTTGAGTTTTTCATAGAGCTCGCATTGAATAATCAAAAATCGTGGTTTGACGAAAACCGTAAAACATATGAGAAAGTAGTTCGTCCGCAATTTTTGGGTTTTGCAGCGGATTTGAGAGAAGCTCTTACAGAGAAGAATCCTGCTTTTGGAAACCTAGACATTAAGAAATCCATCTTCCGTATTAATCGCGACATCCGTTTTTCGAAGGATAAAGCCCCGTATAAAACTTTCTTTTCTGCAATATTTAGCCCTCATAGCAACAAAAGCATGAAGCCGCAAGGTCTTTATGTAGAAATTGGTCCTGAAAAATGTGGTTTATATAGTGGATCTTATATGCCAGAAAAAGAGGAATTAGCCATGATTAGAGCACGTATTTTTGAGGATTCTGATCGATTCAATAAGATCATAAACCAGGATGAATTCAAAAAATACTTTGGCGAGGTCAAGGGTAGTAGAAATAAGAGAATCGATAAACAATGGATGGCAAAATCTGAGGAGCAGCCATTCTTGTTGAACAAGCAATTTTACGTTCAGCATTTTTTTGAAGCAGAAGATTGCCTGAAAGGTGGTTTGATAGATAAATGCCTAAATGTATATCGTGCGGCCGAGTCTTTCAATGACTTTCTTATTTGATTATTAATACATTTGTTTATGAGGTTTAAGTTCGGTGTCAGCATCCTACTCAGTTTGGCGATGCTCACAAATTCATTCTCCCAAGTCGTAGAATTTGATAACCCAACGGGTCGTAAGGAATATGAAGTTCAACGATTATCCGATCCTCAAACGGGTGAGATTCCCCCCAATATCCGATTCAAAGAGATTGCTTTTTTTAATACGAAGGGGTTTAGAAAAGCGTCTAACCCGTTAGCGATTGAAGGAACACCATGGATGCATAGAGGACCTTATCACATCGGCGGACGAACAAGGGCAGCCGCTATGGATATCACAAATGAAGAACGTATTGTTGCTGGTGGCGTTTCTGGAGGATTATGGTTATCCGAGAATAGTGGGAAGTCATGGATGCCTACACAAGATGCTTTTGCCATTAGCAGTGTTTCCTGCTTGACACAAGACAGAAGAAAAGGATACGAACAAAATTGGTACGTTGGCACAGGTGAGGCATATGGTCAGTCTGCAGGGTCTCCTGGTGCGTATTACTATGGAAATGGTTTATTGAAATCATCCGATGGGGCGAAGAATTGGGAAGGTGTAAAAAGTACAGAGATTAATAATCCAACAGGCTTTGCTTCCCCGTGGCAATTGGTTTGGGATATATTGGTAGATACTACGCGTTACGATTCGACCATACTGTATGCGGCCACATATCAGAATATCATGCGTTCAAACGATGGGGGAGAAAGCTGGAAGGTTGTACGGAATACAGGAGCTTATTTTAATGATCTAGAAATGGACGCGAACGGAGTAATTTATTCTTCTTCTAGCGCAGATGGTCGCACAGGTGAAAAGGGTGTATTCCGAACAATAAACGGATGGGATTGGCAGGATATCACACCAACGGATTGGCAGGGTAGAGATTACAATAGGGTGGTTATTGGTTGCTCAAATTCTAAGTTAACTCTCGACACACAAACCAGAGTGTATTTATTGCTTAACACAGAATCTTGGGGTAAGCCAGCTGCTGATTCTAGAGGAGAGTTAGAATGGAATGCCCTATTTCGTATAAGTGTTTCACCCAACTACGATGTTAAACCATACAACGAAACAGACCTGACTGAGAATTTACCCATTTCTAAATATCCGTTGAATAGCTTTAGAACTCAAGGTTCTTATGATATGTTGGTGGGTGTGTTTCCAGAAAAAGGCGAGAATGATATTGTCTTTATAGGTGGAACCAATATTCATCGTTCTACTACTGGTTTTACTGACTCACAAAACACGGTTCTTCTTGCCGGGTATAAGGAAAACACCTCCTTACCCTATTTCGAAGCTTGGCCCAACCAACATCCAGACCAACATGTATGGGTTCATTACCCATCAAATCCCAAAAAAGTATTGAGCGGAAACGATGGAGGAATATTCATTACTGAAGATTGTCTGAGTGATGAAATTTCTTGGTCTAGTGCAAACGCAGGATACCTTACCACGCAGTTTTATACAGTTGCTCTTGACCCTTCCACCGATATGAGTTCCTTACTGGTAGCCGGAGCTCAGGATAACAATCAAATAATTACAGATGATTTTGAACCAACGGCGACTTGGGATATCGCATACCCTGGAGATGGGTCTTATTGTGCAGTTGAGCCCGGTGCAAAATATGCTTATTTCTCTAAGCAATTAGGAAATACCATAAAAGCGGAATTAAATGATAAGGGTGAGGTACAGGCTTTTAGACGAATAGATCCTAAAGGTGTGAATCGACGGGATTACCAATTTATCAATCCTTTGGTTCTTGATCCCGCAGATAAAAACATTCTATACTTGGCAGGGGGCAGATTCATTTGGCGTAATAATGAACTAGATGAAATCGTTTTGGATAGTACCACTGAACAGTATGCTAACGGATGGAAGCAATCTTCGGATTCCTTGAGGTTGATATCGGCTAAAATTTCTGCTTTAGGCGTGTCCAATACGGGACATCGCTTATACTTTGGAACCAACTTGAAGTATCTCTACCGAATCGATTCTGCTCATGTGGGCGATTTAAAATTTACCGCACTGAAAACTCCCACTGGCATACAAACCAATTCAAACGTGAGTTGCATTGCCGTTCACCCTGATAACCCCGATGAGTTAATTGTTTCATACTCAAACTACAATGTATATAGCTTGTTTTTATCTAAAGATGCTGGAAATTCTTGGGTAAAAATTGGAGGTAATCTCGAAGAAAATAGCAACGGTATTGGTAATGGACCAAGTGTTAGGTGGGTCAAATATGTACCAGTTAAAGACGGAATGGTATACATGGTTGGTACCAGTATGGGTTTATTTGCATGCGATTCCTTGCAAGGGGAAAACACCGAGTGGGTTCATCAAGCACCAGGTGAAATTGGTACGGCCGTGGTGGATATGATCGATTACCGAAAGGTAGATGGTACGCTAGCAGTAGCTACTCATGGACGTGGTTTATTTTATGCGCGTATTTTCGAAAAAGGAGCGATTCTCTCTGAAGAGAAAATCTCTTCTTCAAATGAAATAAATATCTTCCCGAATCCGGGTGCAGATGTTTTGAGAATGCGCTCTTCTGAGGATTTGATACAAAAAGTTACCATCGTCAATGCTTCTGGCAAAAAAGTAGATGAAATTTCACCATCAAACCGTAGAATTGAGATAAATACTGAATCATGGAACCGAGGATTATACTTCTTGATCGTAGAAACCCACAATGGAAAATCTTGGTTTAAGTGGATCAAAGATCAATGAAAAAAGTAGTTGGGCTTCTTGTAATCTTCGCCTTAGGTTTAATAAAACTACACGCCCAACATGTGCAAGTGGGTATCCTCGGAGATCTAATTTCTGCCGGTATTTCCGCCGAGTATTATCTAGATGATCGATATGCCGTTGGAGTAGAGTCATCCGTTGGTTACTCAACTAAAGCAACACTAAGTTCTGCGGGCTATGTGGGAATGATGGAAAATCTGAGAATGCGCATGTATATATCCAAAAAGACGCGAAGAAATGAGAATATCTGGGGTAAAACCCCAGATATGGATAGTGGAACAGTTGTATTATCCGTATTACATCCAGTTAAATGGATATGGGACATAGGGATAACGTATTCTCCGGCTGTGATGATTTTGGATGATAGCCCAAAACATGGCTTCTCCCACATGTACGCCACCTATGGGTTTGTTCGACTAAGAAGGCAATTAACCTCGTATTTCCAATTAGCAACGACCGCAGGCCTGGGTTATAATGGAGAAGCCAGTATCATTTTAGGAAATATTGAAGCGAGGGTAGTTCTCCCCTTACATTGGTAATTATTTTCTGAGAATCAGTCGTTGGCTGATAGTACTTTCTTCTGTTTGAATTTTTAAAATGTAAATACCATTCTTCACGGGTAATTCAATCACATCGGTGGGGTTAGAAACATTCAAATGAAGTTTTCCTTGCATGTCGAATACTTCAATGGTCTTGATGCTTTCTTTACTTTGTATTCGGATATTTCCTTCACTCGGATTTGGGAATACAGTAATATCTGTGCTCTTAATGGTACTATTTTCAAGTCTTACATTATCTAATAACATGGGGTAAAAGAAGGTCGCAATTTCCTCTACAGCTCTGTTGAAGTCTTCTCCTTTGTTACCTAAACCGGGCCAGCCGTGTCCTCCCGTTTCTAGAATCATGGTGTCATAAATGATTTCTACCGAATCCAAACGAGGCACAATGGCTCCGGTACCGCACAAATCAACAACCATGGGGTTGTTTAAGGCAGGGCCACAATTAAATAACACGGTTTCATCGTCTTTTGCATGTGCTAAATAAACCGGTACATCCCAATCTGAGGCGTAATGTGTTTGATATAAGGCACCCGCTAGGCTAAATATCCCTCTAATTTTTGAAGAATATCCGTAGTTACCTGCATCTCCTTTGAGATCTTTGATCCCGGCTTTCATGATGCTTATGAGTTGTTCGTCAAGTTCACTGGTATCCGTCACCCAGGCTGTATGTAAAGCGGCTACACCTCCTGCTGAGTATCCACCAATAAAAACCGCGTTGGTATCTATTTTGTATAGGTTGTTTTTAGCGGCATCTTTGGAAAAATAGCGAATGGATGCTTTTACATCGGACATGGTTTTTAATACTGCGTCAAGCTGAATACTTTGGTTTGATAAGAAAACCAATGCATTGGCTAAACGATAATTAACAGATGCCGTCACGTAGCCTTTTTTCGCAAATTTGGTACAGAAATCGATGCAATCTTGGGTTGCTTTATCCCCAGCATAGAAAGCTCCTCCATGTATATATAACAATAACGGTCTTTTTTCAGCGGGATCTCCAACGGGTTGGTAGATATCCATCTTATGAAAATCATCTGAAAAAACATCGGAGTAGTTCACAGTTTCTACTGAAACACTATCGTAAGTGGCGTCTAAATACAGCTGCTGAGCATGTGAGTGCATGGCGAATACCGCGAGGGTAAACACAGAAACGATTGATTTAATATTGTACAAACTATAATTTAAAACCAAGATAACATTCTTTTTGTTCAATCTTAGTTAGAGTCAGTCAACCAACCTCAAATAGTTGGGAGTTTAAATTTATAAGATTACTTCAATTCAAGATTCAGTGCATCCCAAAATTTGATACGGACATTAATTGCTTCGTTTGATGTTTGGATGACTTCTTCCCATTTTTCTCCAGAATCGCATAATGATTGGAGCATATCAAAAGCCATAGGGCCATGTTCGTCCCCATCAAGTTCTATGTGTCTTTGTAAATAATACTTAAGTGGCTCAATTGTCTTTTCTTCTTGAAGATTTAGAGTGTCTAAAATTTCTAGAAACATATCAGGGATTATAGTTTCACGCCCATAGGTAAAAGCGGCTGCTATTTTATGCGGTTTCCCTTCATTTATCAATTCGAAAGTAAAAGTCAGGAAGTCTTTCACAAAATCTGGAATTTCTGAGTTCTTTATATTTTGGATAGCCGTTTCACTGCTAGCCCATTGATCTTGAAACTTTTTAAATGTTTCGATCTCTGCACCAATACCTTTCATTGCTTCGATATATAATTCAAAATGACTTGCAGGGTTTCCTTGCAAATTAATGTCTGATTCCTCTCCTAAAACTATCTCATTGATGAGTCGTGCAGCTTTTGAATTTACTGCAGGGAACCAGGGTATAGATATACAGGTTAATTCTTGCTGAAGTGATTTTAATAGGGACATGAAATCCCAAACTGCAAACAAGTGGTATTGCATGAACGTTTTGATATTCTCAATACCGTTTAATTGTTGATAAAGAATATGATTATTTAGTTTGGATCTGTTAACACTGGTTGCTTCATTTATCATGGTCATATTCATAATACAAATGTAATTCCATCATGTCTCAATCTACTCGATTCGAAACAAGTGTTAAATTTTTTTAGAGAGCTACGTTAACAAAGTATGTATGTTTACCATCTGTAACATGAAAATCAGTTTTTAATAAAGCGAACATGTCCTACTTGTTACCTACGCATATTGTACTATCTGTCATTATTACATTTTTATCATTGATGCATTGGTGGTTGGTCATGACCTTTAACTAGTTTTGTATCATTTATGATTTCAAGACATATATCTGTCCTCCTAACCATTGTCCTCACATTTAAAGCTGCTTTATCTGTAAACATTACATTTTCAGTTGATATGAAGAATGAGGTGGTTTCATCCGATGGGGTGCACCTCGCAGGTAGTTTCCAAAGCCAAACTGGATATCCAGATAATTGGAATCCCGCCACCACAATAATGCTGGATTCTGATGGCGATGATATTTATACTATTACATTAGATATCCCACAAGGGTATTGGGAGTTTAAGTACGTGAATGGTAATAACTGGGATGGAGCAGAAGACGCACTTGGAGATTGTACCGTAGGTCAATACAATAACAGGGTATTAAATATAGGGAATGAGTCTCTTGTGCTTAAAACAGTGGTTTTTGGAGAGTGTCCAGAAGCCTTAGAATCGAATTATACATACCCTGATACATCTCAACCATTATTCTGGTGGAATAACCGAGTTTTCTACGAGATTTTTGTGAGGAGTTTTGCCGACTCAGATGGTGATGGAATAGGGGATTTTCAAGGGATTATCGATAAAATAAACTACCTAAATGATAACAATCCTAAAACCAATTCAGATTTAGGAATAGGAGGTATTTGGCTTATGCCCATGATGAAATCTACCAGTTATCATGGTTACGATATCGAAGATTATTACGAAGTAGAAGATGATTATGGTTCAATGGCGGACTTTCAACGATTGCTCGATACTTGCCATGCACATGACATAAAAGTAATCATTGATTTGGTGATTAATCACAGCAGTGTGAACCACCCTTGGTTTAAAAAATCAGCAGCGAATGATCTAACGTATCGCTCTTGGTATCGCTGGGATGAAAATCCACCAACCGATCTAGGACCATGGGGCCAACAAGTGTGGCATGCTCGGAATAATTCCAATTATTACGGAATATTTTGGGGTGGAATGCCCGATTTGAATTATGATGAGCCAGCGGTTTTTGATGAGATTAAGAAAATTACCAGGTATTGGTTAGAGAAAGGTGTCGATGGATTTCGGTTGGATGCCATTAAATATTTGGATGAAGATGGTACGACATTAGAAAATACCACGAAAACCTTTGAGTTATTGAACCAACTGCGTCAACATGTGAATGAGGTGAAAAAAGGTGCATTCATGGTTGGTGAGGTTTGGGATGCAACGCCTAAAGTACTGCCTTATGTTTCCGATACTACATTAAATAGTTGCTTTGATTTTACCTTAGCCGATCATATTCGAGGCGCTATTTTTAATAAATCAGCAAGTCAACTGAACGTACATCTTCAATACATTCAAGACAATTACCCATTGTCTCAATATTCCACCTTTCTTACGAATCACGATCAGAACCGAATCTACTCGGAACTTAATCGAACCGATTGGATGAAATTGGCATCATCTATTTATTTAACACTTCCCGGAATCCCTTTTGTATATTACGGAGAGGAAATTGCTCTAACAGGAGTGGGGGATCATTTGAATATTCGAACGCCTATGCAATGGAACGGAAGTAATTATGCCGGTTTCTCGAACCGTTCACCTTGGAGATCCTTCGCTCAAGATTTTAAGGGAAATAATGTTGAACTTCAACAGGAATCAGATTCTTCAATTTGGAGCCACTATCAACGTATCATTGATTTGAGGAATAACGAAACTTCCTTGCAAGAGGGAATCTATTGGCCCATAAAAACCAATCATTCTAGTCTGTTTACCTACGCTAGAACACACGGAAAGATGAATCCATATAGGTATGTATTGACGCTCCATAATCTGGGAGATACGGCAATTAATTTGGTCGGTAGGACTTCGCAAACATTGCTAAAACCCGGTACGAGATACTTACAAAACGCCCTAACAGGAGATGATTTAGGAGAGATTATGGTAAACGATTCGGGAGAAATAACCCAATGGCCTGATAATTTTAGTTTATCAGCATTTTCGAGTTTGTTTCTCCGTGTTTGGGATGCAAAAACAACTAAAATTCATACGGAGAATAACGTAGATGTAAAGATTTACCCCAATCCAACCGAAGGAAAAGTAAGGATAAAATCCAATGGAAGTAACCTCCAGTATGTAAGTATTTACTCCGTAAACGGAGAGCAGGTTTTAGAGCGTAAGCTATCAAATACAACAGAAGGTATTGACCTTAGTGGTTTTCAGAAGGGCTTATATATAATGATCATCGAAGACAATCAATCCAATCGATGGATAGAAAAAGTGATGATTGCGAGGTAAGGGTAATCAAGTATCTTGAATATTACTTCAACTTCCCAATAGCGTAAATATAAGGGGAGAATAGACGGTTCTTGATTCCAAACACTTTGTACAAAAGTTTACCTGTAAGCCAAATACTTTTAAAGAGAATCTTGGTTAGAATATTTTGATCCTTGTAGTTTTCAAGCCAAATGGTGAAGCCACCAAAGTATCCTGTTTCTATGGTGTCAAACGAGTTTAATAGTTTTTTAAGATAATTTGGATCCATACACTCTATATAATGTTTGGAGTAATTGTCCATGTCAAACGTTCGTTGAATCCAACCATTGATACCCCTAAAATTGGGTATGATTAAAAATAGTGTTCCAGAATCATTGAGGAAGGGAGTGTGTCCCTCTATGATTTTTTTGGTGTCTTCAAAGTGTTCTATTAAACCAATGGAGAAAACCAGATCATATTGTTTTTCAGCTTTGAAATCAGAGAATACATCAATTTCAAAACTTTGAATATCACTTTCTTTTAACCCATTCGTTTTCTTAAATTGTCTTATTAATTCATCGTCAATATAGTAATCAACTAAATCAGATGGGATGTCGTATTCAAGTTGGAGTAGAGCGGAAAATGTCCCTGGGAATCCGCCAATTTCAACGGCATTTTTAATGTTGTTTTTTTGGATGATTTGGTCGAACAAGTCTTTAAACAAGGACTTCCTTTCGATCGGCTGGCTGAAAAGTTCCGGCTTCGCACTCCAATAATTTTTCCAAAACTCCCTATCCGTTAATTCCATTGACATTTTCGTTTGCTCTATTGCCGTAAAAATACTCATTTTGTGTTGAGCGGATAGACTTAGGTTTTAAATTTGTTACATATTGTAATTGACTTGGTCGGTTAGATCGAATCAATGTCACTTTGAAAGTAATGTGGAAATTAAAACGCAATAGCGCATTTCAATGGTTAATGATCTTGATTTCAGGTGTTATCATTATTGATTTCCTGTTCCCAGGTGAAATGGTCAATGATACTGTGGTTAAGGTCGAACGGATTCGACAGAGTCATCATAACGCGTCGGGGAATTCTCATTTTTCATTTACATTGGTAGGAGAGCATCACAAGTTTGATATCACCGAGGATTTTGCCAATGCTATTGATGCGAATGATGAAATCAGATATTCCATTTCGCCCTTGTTCAAGGAGGTAAATCGATTTAAAAAAGTGAAATCAGATCGTGCGACTTATTTTCCATTGCGGGTTATTTCAGGGTCTCTTTTACCCCTGCTTATTCTATTATTTCTCACCGCAGAAAGAATCTTGAAATGGGGTTTAAAAAACCTGCAGATGGTATTAGCCATATTACTGGTTGTAGATTTAGTTTATTTGATATTGCACTGAATGATATAAATCCCAATATATACGCTTTTGTTGTCTTAGTAATAACGGTCTCGGATGAGCCGAGTTATGAGGTAAGGATTATTGAAAACTCAACAACAACCATTAGGCAAATAGTTCAAATCCAATTCCATTAAATTTGTTGTGTGTTTAAGGAACAACATTATTTGAAGTATAAATTTTTCTCTCTTCTTATACTCGTTGTTTTAGTGGGCTCGTGCCGAGACAAAGAACCCATATCAAATGAGAACCCTACCATAAATGACAATAATTTTGGTGTTAATGATCATTACATTTTAAAAAATAATCAACCGTTTCAAGTAAAGGGTGTGGTATATGTTCCGGGCTATCCAGGCTTTTTGCCATGGGATATTGAAAACTTAACTTCTCTTCCGAATGATCTAAAAAATAGCATTGCCAATGACATACAAAATATTAAGGATATGGGAGCCAATACGATACGGTTTTGGGGCGCACCGAAGTTTTGTTATGAAACGTTAAAAAATGTGGGAGGAATGAATTTTATCCAAGTAATTTGGATCAATGGTGATGAGCCAGATTTTCAAAAGCCTCAATTTAAAGAGACGACCAAAACATATATATGTCAAGTGATAGATAGAATTTATTCTGTTTTCAATGATAATTCACCCCCACTAGTGGCCATCTCTATTGGAAATGAACTCAGTAGTTCGAGTATCCTTTCCACTAATGCGGCACATCCAACGATTCGCCAATACAAAGGCAATTACATTATTACAGATTCCAATATTACTGCATCAGAAGCTTTCATCGCGGAAATGGCGGATTTTGCTAGAACTTATGAGTTCAATACCTATGGTCAGCAATCATTGTTAACGTATTCAAATGAAATTCGAACCGTAGATGTTATCGATGTGCCTTTTCTAGATTTTGTCGCGCACAATGCATACTCCTATGCTGTGCCTTATTACAAGCCTAACACGCCTCCTGGTAGTTATTCAGGGACCCTATTTCAAGGTTGGATTGAAAAAATCAAATCGAAACATCCCAATAAACCTTTACTTATAACGGAAACTGGATTGAGTGTTTCTCCAAATGCAGGTCACATAGGGCCTCCCAACTACGGATATGGCGGGAATTTGGAGACTGAACAAGCTACGGGAATTTTACAAAACATCAAGGATATTCAAACAGCAGCATGGCCCATTGCAGGTATTTGCATTCATGAATATTTGGATGCATGGTGGAAATTTGGATTGGAAGATTCGTATACCCAAGATCCCAACGATATTGAAGAGTGGTTTGGAATCGCAAAAATAAATAAACAAGGCTATTGGTATGAAACTGAGTTTCGTCAGTCGTACGATTCCCTTAAAGACTTGTGGAAATAAAGTGAATGAAAACTCCTTGAATATCAGAAGTCCGAACCCACCCAGATCGAAATATTTTCAACTCTAATGTATGGGTATTTAAACGTTTATATATTCCTTTATCAACGGTAATGATTCGTCGAAAAGACATTTATGACTCAGGTTTACATTACGTACGTTAATGTGATTATAAAATTTCTTGGTGCGTTTTTTATCACTTAAATGCATAAAATAAAGAGATTTAGCAAGGTTATGTATTTCATTATGCATTAATTTATATTCTTCTGTAAATATGGTTATATCATATTTGATCAATCTACTTATCAGATTATAATCTCGAAATAAAATTCCGAATGTAGCTAATTCGAGAAAGAGGGAGTCGTCATAGTTCTTTTGAATAAGTTGATCTAAGTCAATTTCTGAGCCTTTCAATAGGTTGTTTTCACTTGCCCAATACAGAATACTGATAATTCGTCCTTTTAAAATGGGGTGTTGATTTTCGGATAGTATGGGGAGAATATCGATCTCATGAATTTGCTCATTTAGAATCTTGTGGAGCGTGATTGCGCATGTAATAAAATTATGTATCGAAGTATTTTCAAATTGGAATGCATTTGTTATTATTTGAGCATAATAACCTTCTTTCAAATATGGTATATCTACAAAATTACAAATGAAATGCTCTTGAAAGTATCTATTATTGGATAAGCTATGTACTTCAACAGGTTTAAGAGACTTGCCTCTAAAGTGTATTAATGTGCCTTGCGCGATTAGCAAACGATTTGAGTATTCAAGGTTAGATAATTGATAATCCAGTTGAGTGATGATGGATAAAAAAGAATAGATGTCATCATTTCTGATATATTCTTTGTTTGTTTCTGTGATTTGCTGAACAAATAAATTTTTGTTTTGAACCCATACTTGTTTTAACAGCGAAATGGTGTCATTCTTTTCTAGATTTTCAAGAGATCCATGGAATAAATTAGTTAGCGACCATTCTTTTCCGAATACATAGTTTTTTTTGAAGTCAAGGTAGTCGTCGTAACCGCTATATCGGGATAATATATTAAGTGTTTGTTTACGTGTGGTATATTGGTTTTTATCTAAGCCAAAAAACCGACGGATAGTGTTATAACTTAATAACTCAGAAGTAGCAATTTGAATTTCAACACTCAATTCTTCACAATCTCGCCTAGTTTTAATTTGTCGTCCAAAATGGGCACTTACAAGTTGAGCTAATTCCGATTTCATAAATATGTATCAAATATGTATCAAATATGTATCAAATATATAAAAATTGGACCTTATTTTGCTTAAAATTTACTCAAGCGAGAATATGAAAATCAAAAACATCAATCCACTCAAAAGTAAAATGTTTAGTATTTCAATGACCAAACAAATTTTTACAAAAGGTAGTTTAGTTATTCTTCTTTGCTTTTCTTTCGCCACCGCTTTTGCGCAAAAGACGGTACCTACGCCAAAAGTGTCTGAATTAAATTCTGATTTTTTTAAAAGTAAGCAATTGAAAAATGCTTCAAGTGATGCAGAAAAATATAAATATATCGGTTTAGCATTCGATGATGCTACAGTGGAGGGGTTCAGGTTTGTGTATAATAAACTCCAAAAAGGTAGATTAATTTCAAAAATCAATTCAAAGAAAGTCTACATCGAAAAAAACTATGAAATATTATTTGATTCTGAATTAAATCATGAATCATTTGCCCGATTACAAGAGACGAGCTCTTTCTTGATTGTTAACGGTGTAAAATTAAATAAAAAGGAAAAGGGATTTATTATTAGTGTGAGTGATAAACCAAATGAAGGTTTGTATTTTATCGATGACGCTTCGTTGAAAGGAAGTTTAAAAAATCAATTAACAGATATTATCGCTGAGGATACAGCGGATTTAGGATTCAATTTGTATGGCAATAAATTTAGACTCTTTGTTAGACAAAGGGAAAGCCTACTAGCTGCTGTAAATGACGAAAATCTTTCTTTTGAAGATGTTTATGTGAATTATGTCAATTGGAAAAATTCATCGAGTTATTGGTTGGGTCGCTTTAAGGATAGCATGAACATTTACAAATGGATGAGTGAGGATGACGCCAGTGTATTTATGGGAAGTTATATCCCTATGAAAACCATTAATAGTGCTCGCGAGTTGCGTAATATACGTTTAAAGAGACCTGCAGTTTCTAATATGAACATTCAGAAACTGATGTCGAAAGAAATGCCAATAATTCAAGATGCACACAAATCAGGTAAGTTTAAAGAGGTTCCTTGGACAAATGAATTAGATGAAATTTTATTGGATGTTTGGGATAAAATTGAAAAGGGTCATCCTATCAAATCCGTTCAAAAAAATGAGTTAGAGGTTTACGCGAGCTCCCAAAATTTATTTACACCACCACTCGATCATAAGCGTTTCATCAAATTGCAAAAAAATAGTGATTGTTTTACTTTGAATTTTATCAGTCATAATTCCAAGAGGGGTCTTGTAATGAACAAAGGATGCGCTTTAGCCTCTATTTTATATTTTATTCCCTTAGAGGATATTAAGAGATTCTATATGTCAGATGGTTTGAAGAATAGAAGTTCAGATAGCACGACAATTTTCAAAGCTATCGAAAAGAAGTATGCCAATTCATTAATGGCGGCTAGACCTGAATTTAGGATGGATGTTGACCTAGAATCGTTACACGTGGCATATAAAGAGTGGATGGAGATGGTTAAATATAGGGTTAAAAGATATAACGATAGCTTCATTGTGATTAGTTATGTTGGTGAAAAAATAGGCAATGAATTAATGGGTGATTACATAGATGGTAAAGGAGTAAAAGCTAAGGCTAAAACCATTCGGGATAACAGATTGAAAAAAGAATATAATGAGGACCTACGAAAGTTAAAGAGACTTCAATTTTCACCAGTTGTCTTCAAGGAGCGATATGGTCGAAAAAAATGGTTATTTGATGTGAATTCTGAGCTTGAGAGTTTAAAGCCTATACTGCAACCTAAAATTGATTCTATTGCTTCCGATTATGTAAAAAATAATTACGGCAAACAGTATTTGGAACTAGTGAATCATGAGAAGTTAAACGAGAGTCGTTATTATCCAGGATTGAAGTATAATCAAAACTATGTGTATTTTAAGTCTGTTCCCTCTCCCAAAGATACTTCTCCAAAAATATACAGTAGAGATACTCTAAAGGGTGCGTCATTATTTGGATCTATGTCTTTTTTCGCCTCCTTAAAACCATCTTCAGGTAGCAATAAAACAGAATTAAATACAGACTATTGGATTAAAAAACGATTAGATAAAAGTCCCAGGTTTTATTGCATCGGGGGATTAACAAGTTTTGCTTCTTACCTTGGCATTGGGTCGAATTTCAACCCGACCGCAGATTCGACCATCTTAAAATTTAAGGAACGAATTTTGCCAATTACGACTAAATCATATCATAGCATCGGACAAGTTTTGAAATCTAAATTTTACGGCACAAAAACGGAAAAAGCTCAATTTGTATTCTCTGAAAACCCTTATCTCAGGGTAAAGGCGGAAAGGAGTAATTCTAAATTTGCAAGTCTATGTGATGACTGTGTCTGTGATTTTGATTCTGCTCAGTTAGTTACTCGTGTCATTGAGTATAAAAAGACTAGGGATCTATTTGAGCAACAAGCAGCAGAGATGAAGGCTAAGGAAGAGGCAGAGGCGAAAGCTGCAGAACAAAAACAGAAAAATGAATTATACGCTAAGTATGGAAAAAAATATGTGGATGCGGCTTATGAAGGTGAGATTATAAATGGGATGCACGAGGATCTAGTGAATGTTATTGTTTCTAAAATGTATTATGTGAGTTCTTCAACAGAATTAGGAAATGGTGCGACAAAGTACTGGCTTAGACCAAATAACTCAAGTGCTACCATAAACCTAATTATAACCATAAAAAACAAAAAGGTGACTCGAGTTTCGACGTGGAGGAGGTAATATTATGTTTCTTTTCTCAAGGAATTATTTGTTATCTAATTCCCTCGGGGATAGCGACCCTACCTGGAATGTAAAAATGGAGGTTAAGTAATCGGAAATTAATTAGGCGCACTCAGGAGTGGTGGTCAGGTGAAACAATTTAATTGTTGCAATTTTTTCAAGAAGTTTATTCAGCAGGAGCCTCAGTATCTGTATCACAATCTAAGCAGTTGTTTTCTTCAGGAATTGATTTCTCTAAAAGTTGTATTTTTATTTTTCGTTCGATTTCCTCTATATCTTTTTCATTCAGTACCTCTACTTCACCTGTAAATACATTTCTTATGTAATCAATCATATCTGGAGTACCATCTTCGAGCTCATAGTTTGTCATGTATTTTGTCTTAGGGTCTGGACGTGTGTGAGCCACAAATATCAGATTTCGTTTGGTCCCAACATATATCGTGTCGTTGGATTTCCATGACCAGCCAGGATTTGCTTCTATTTCGCCGTTAGTAATAGAAGAATAAACATACTCTTTTAGTTTTGGTTTTCGTATTTCCTTTCCTTCAGAATAAAATTTGGATATTGAAATTTTTAATTCGCCAAATAGATTATGATATACGACATCAGTTGCACGAACATCTTCATCAAAATATATAATTGTTGCTATAGGACTGTTAGGAAAATCATGAAAAATTCTCCGGCATAAATCCTCTGATTTTTTGTCTTTTGAGAGTTCTGATTTTTTTCGGCCTGATTCATAATAGGTGATATCATATCCCTTACGAAGCACGCCATGTTTGTAAGTGTTCAAAACCTTTTTAGAACTATAAGCTTTTTCAATTACTTCTTCGCCTTGATCAAAAATAATTTTATCAGTTATTAAAGATCCATCCGGATTAAATTCGGATTTACTCTTTAGTATGTTATTTATAAATAGGTAGTAGGACATTTTCTGACCGTTAAAGTAATATTTGATTATTTCTCCAGATACACATTTACCGTCTTTATAGATCAGGGGAAATTTATTCCCGTCAATATCATAAGAATTATATTTTCCTGAAATCACATAATGATTAATATCCAATTTTAATTCTCTGTTTAACCTATTATTTGGATGATAAAATTTAGCTGTGTTCATCTGATAATTTAGGATTCTCTTTAAATTACCATTGGAAAAATATTCTTTGTGAAAAATTATTTCTCCTGTATCATTATACTTTGTTTTAATTATGGTGTCTCCATTTTCAAAAAGTTGATAATATCTCACGATATAGTTGTTTTCATAATAAGACACTGAAAATGGTTTGCCATTTTCATATAAAAGTTTGAAAACAAATGACGTAGAATCGAATATATTCGGACGAATAGTTCTACTAATTAATGTTTTTTCTTTATTATAATCATCTTTTTGCTTCAACCTATTGTCTTTATATAAGTTAATTTTGATTAAATTACCTAGAGAATCATAATAATAACTTTTACCTTTTAGTTTCCCATTTTTGTATTGTTCTTTGCTCTTGATGGTAGCAGTGAGGTAGTGTTTTATTAAAATACCAGTAAAGGGATTTTCTCGGTAATATAATTTCTTGGGGCTCCCTTTTTCTTCAAATAAATTGATACTATCCTCGTAAGCTACTTCCGTCTTATGCACAGGAGTATCGTTGTTCTTAATTTTGACTGAGTTTGTACAATTAATAATAAAGGAAACAAGTAAACCCAAAGTTATATTTTTTGCATTGACCATGTGTAAAAATAAGATTTTGATAAGAAATTCAAAAATCGCGAAACTAGTATAGATATTACTCTTAGTACAGTGGACGTAATTTGGAGAAAAATCCTACTCAGATATACATATATTTGGGTAATGAATAGATTATTATATCTAGTTTGCTGTGTAGTTTTCTTTATTTAAAAATGTTTCAGAATCTTTCGGATTCTATCAGTGATCCCGCCAGGAGTGTAAAATAGGAGTTTAAGTAATTGAAATTTAATTAGTTGTGTTGTGGATTGGTGGTCAGGTGAAACATTTTGGAATGAGTTGTTTGATGTTGAAAAATTACTAATTCACAAATTAGATTAGTCAATTCACCAACCGTGGAGTAATTTGTGAAAGGTTTTACATTTACCAAGATTTTAAGAGATTTTGTTATTCGATGTAATCAGGGTCTTTAAAAAGTACTTTTCCGTCTTGATCATAAATAACAACGTATTCAATATTGAAATTACCATCATGTGGTTCTACTTCTAATTCAGGTGTAAAAGTGTCGGGTTCTTCTAATCCTTCATCCAAGAAAATAAAAATATCATCAAGTGTCTTTACATGATCTTCATCTTGGTCAATATCACAATATAGTTTTATATCCTCGTCATAATTATGAACTTCCCATTTAACTGTAAACTTCATAATATCTATTTTTAGTTTAAAATTATTCGGAATCCTCCAGTCTTTTTAGGTACCCCAATGCATTTTGAAATTCGGAATCAATATATATACCCTGAAGTTTAAATAATGCAATGCGCGTTTTATTTTTATTTCTCCCTATGTATTGATCAATATCTTTTTCTTCTTTAAAATGAATACTTAGAGCTAGTTTATTTAGTTTAATAAAATCCTCTCTAGGAAAATTTTGAATTTCTTTTTGATCCCAAATCAATATTAAACTTTTTATATAATGGTAGAGCCGAAATATAAACTTATTAACCATATAAAATAAGTCATCTTTATTGTCTAAGTCCGCGTCAATATCCTTAATCCAATCATCGATAATAAGATTTTCCTTCTGTATTAGCTTATTCTGAACTAATTCGCATATTGGACTCAACATATACTTATTAATGAGAATTATTTGATATTCGTTAAATGATCGACCTAATTTTTTAGATTTTAATTCCTCACCCAATTCGTTGAATAGGATTTCTTTATCGAAGTCTTTAAAGTAATCCATACGATTCAAAACAAAGAGAAGATCATTTTTATTTTTCTGTTTGATAACTACACTGTAGGCTTGAATTTTTGAATCGATTTCTTTGAGTAATGATGAATACTCATTTAATAGATCAGTATTAAAATTGAATTTATACATATAAGGGACATCAATATTTTGAATAATTTTTATTTATGTTCTTTCAAAGGTATTTTAAGGTTTATACATGAATTATTTTCTAATTCACGAAAAAGTTCTTTCTTATCTTAAATGAAGATATCTGTCATTTCCGCGTAATTCCATGTTTTTTCGCCCGCAGGTTCAAAAAATGTAATTTGGTTGCTTTCTTCATAGTCACCAATCCACAATCCCAAAAATCCTCTAAATGCGTATGCAATATTATCGGGATTGTTCATATCACCATTAAGTGTTGGATAATCCAATTTAACTGATTCATTGACGTAAAGTTCGTACCAACAGCCATTTTCCACTTCGCAATAGTATCCTCGATCCCATACGCGTTCTTCATGATCAAGAAATTTAAGTGGATCCGCTATTCCATCCGGATATTTTTCGGAATCGAATTCCATTTATTTCAAATGTATGAAAAAGGATTTATACTTGGTTTAATTCAGAAAAGACTCATGTGAACCATCTTCATCCTATTGTGAAACTAAAGTGAAACAAATATCACTTTCTTGTTGATTATCAGAGTATGTCTATTTCTAACATATTGATTAGAAACGTTTCAGAATGTTCAAATTCTTTCAGTTGCCCCTTCAGGAGTGTAAAACAGGACATATATAATTGAAAAACAACTAGATACATTAATAGATGGTGATACGGTGTATCATTTTAAATGTGTCGTACTTTATGAGGAAAGAAGTTTTGGTTTATCGCTGTTTTATTTCTGAGATAAACCCCATATCTCTGATTGCATATCAGATATTTCAAAACCCAAGTTTGAAATATCTGATGATACCCAGTCAATATCGGAACGTAAATTTGAAATAGACTCTAAAGATTTTCCTAAAAGTTCATTTGATTTTTGAGTTTCATGAATCAAGACATTTAGTCCATCAATAACAACATTTAATTTATCGGATATATTCGCCATCTGCTTTAAAGCTAACTTTTCATTCGCAGATAAAAATATTCCTTGATCTTCAATTTGATTGAAAACCTTATGATATACCAGTTGATCCCTATCTACTTCAATAATTAGTACGAGCATCAGTTTATATGCCCCAATTAATTGTTCATGTGTTTTATATAAATCCTTGATGGAAGAATGATGAGGATCTTTGAAATAGAAGGTAGATGAGGTTTTATATAGTCCGTGATAATGATCTTCCAATTGTTCTAAAAAGGTGAAGAAACGAGCGATTTTTTCTAGATGTTCTTTTCCGAAGGCTTCATATTTGCTCATCATCGCATTTTGAAAAAACACACTGCCTTGAGCACTTGAGGGGTATTCCTTCAATGTAATTTCAACTTCAATGCTTTTCTTGTAGATTTTAACTTTATCCTTTGATTTGGCGACAGCATTTGCTTCTGCTTTAAAATCTTTGTATAATCTATCCAGTTTGCTATTCTCAGAAGATAAAGAATCATTCAATTTCTTAAGTTCCTCAAGATGTTGATTTTGGATTTTATCACTCATATTGGTTTATTTGAATTTGCGAGATTTAAGATTGTTGTTTGAATTCAATTCTTTTTTGAGTTCGTTGTATAATTTTAATTGTTCTTTTAAATCATCTGTTAGAAGTTCATTTACCTTCTTTTTTATGTCTTCTGTATTAAAATCTAGTTCTTTTTTCGATATTTTTTCTTTGGACATCTGACCTAAAATAGCACTTAAAAAGGCCGCTATTAAAATCTGCCACCACTTGAACCCCATCCATTGTTCATCACTTATGATTCCGCCATCCTCTGCAGAAAACCATATCCAATCTAAAGCAAGGTATCCACATATGATGTAGTATCCTGCAGTGAAAATGTAATATCGAATTTTTCTCTTTATGGTCAACTTACTTAAATCCCAGGTTGCATTTTCAAAGTAGTTTATGATTGAATTTTCATTGGCTTTATAGAGAAGAGTATTTTGAAATTCATTATTCTCAATTATTTTGCTTCCCAAGCTCTTTTCTAATTTGGACTTGAATTGGGTTAAGAGACGCATGTATTCATTGGGCAACTCATCTCTTATATTTTGGAAATCCTCAACTTTTTTTATTATCGAATGCCGTTTATCTTGATGACTATCTATCTGGGATTGTATGGACTTTGAGTCAGCCAAGGCTTTTTGTTGTTTGGCTAATTCCTCCTCAATATTTTGATTGAGTATGTCTGTGTTATTTAAGGCAGCTTTTTTTTGATATCTAGGGATTTTTTTCTTGACTGTGCTCTTTGCGCTATTGTTTTTCTTTTGAGCCTGTCCTAATAATGATTCGAGAATTACCTCGCATTCAGGATCTGGTATACCCAACGTATTGGCTTTCTCATAAACCTGTTTTTCCTCCTTTTCGGAAATCTCTCCGTCTAGTAGCAAAATATTGATAAAATCGATTAGCTCTTTGCTCATGGTTCAATTATACGGGCCAAACAATTGATATTTTGGTGGATCTAGTAATACTCGATTTAAGCAACGGTATAATCGCCTAGCTCATCGACCAACTCCCATGTGACTTCTTGATCAATGGCTTTACCATCTTTAAATTCGGTTTTTGTACCCTTATACCTCCGAAATTTATTATCCCACTCTGCGTATAATTCCTTTTTCATCTTTTCTACAAAACTCAATTGATCTTCCGAAAGGTTTTTACTAAATACGTGGAGGTGGTTTTTATCGGCATACTCATCCGAAATATGGGCTTTGTAACAGGGTATGATTTTTTTAACATCAATTTCAAATGCACTTCTATCGCTAAAGGGGACATCACTAAATTCCTTATTAACCCAATCGTTCTTCTTTTTATTGAAAAAAGTACTTTGATCCCAACGTTTAAATTTAGGATCAATACTCATTAAGAAGTATTCGCACAAGACGACGATTTGAAAATCACTTGCATTAGATAAAAATTTGAGTTTGGATTTTTTGGGAGGGTTATTGTATTTCATCGGTTTGATTTTTTGGGAATGATCGATATGGTGTATTTTGTGTTAGTTTTCGAAATAGAGTATATTCCGATTCATTAGAAATCGAGTTGAGCTCTCAAGCATAATTTTAATCTTATACGCAAAATATAAAATCAAATGGCGAAAAAAGCAGAGTTCTGCATAAACGGGCAATCTTTTTTTGCCAGTTTGCAGAAAGTAGATAGAAAAAAATTATATGGCTGGTCTGATATTGAAGTCAAAGACTCTTTGGGCAGTCATTGTAAATTAGCAGGATTAGCAGATGGTAGTATAGTGCTACCATCTGGGTCTACGTCCTTGATTATGGTAGACGAGCAGGGAGAAGAGGTAGACAAATCGAAGTTAATTGGATTTGATAAGGATGGAATGGAAGCGTCTTTAGTGCCATCGATTTATGATGATAAAGTACTCCTTCGAGAATCGACCATAGATGAGTATCTCATGTTAGCGGTCAAATCTGTTTATCAACTTCAAATGGATGATACAACCAAACTATTTGATGGTGATAAACTGTTTTATTTTGTTTTTAACTATCGTGCAGACTTTGAAGGAGACGATGCGTTTTTGATAAAACAGGGTGACACGATTTTTGCAGTGACAGGGAAAATTGTAGAAATAGAATTTATTGGAATAAATGAGACGGAAGATGAAATTGTGAGTCCTGCTGAATCAATTGAAGAGGACGATGATTTAGATTTTGCAATGTTTTAAAATCGGGTTGAATGAACAGATATATTAAGTTAGCCAATGATAAGGGTAGGGATGCAGAGATAATTTTAAAGCCTAATCCCCCTTCAAATTTAGTTACTTTAGGGTTACGAAATAACCAAAAGACAACAACTAAAAAAGTAATTAAAGCATCATCGAAAAACACGTTTGAAGCACTAGCCCATAAAGCAAATAAGAAGCCAGAAGTGGGTGTAGATTTTGATTTACAAGTTGCAAATGCGGTTGGAGACATGATTATAAACGATGATGCGGAAATTGACTATGATGTTGCTGGGAAATATATTTCTGAGGTCTCAAGGGTTTATATAAACGAGTCATTGAAGCCTGTTTTTAGCGTGGACAAAACAGAGAAAATTTTTGCCGCCAATGGTGAAATGCGAGAAACGCGATCTCCGAAATATCTACTCAGTAATATAACGGGTGACTCAATTGTTAAATGGTCTGGAAAATTATTTCCTAAAGCAAAGGTATTTAACAAGCTAGTATTTGAAAAGAAGTATCAAATCAAGCACGTGAATGGACTTACCTATGATTTTTTATTTCAAATGGCTAAAGAATTAAACGATAAAAATGCATTGATGATGGTAGGTGCGGGAACCTCAGGTAGTGAGCCCATCGTTTTGACCGATGGAGGAAATCCGTATCGAGGGTTTTTAGAGGGAAGAGTTTTAGGCGAAAAATATTGCTTATTGCTTCATTTGTCTGATCAAGAGTTAAAACCATTACCAAATGAAATCTGAAATTGCCATAAATTACAAGCGTAAGGTCGCATCAAAGTATCTACCCATAGGTCCTGACCAAATCACCAACAAGATTTTAGAATCGGAATCGTATTTTGTCTCTCGTAAGTACGACGGACATTTATACCTTCTTTTTTTTGATGGGAAAAAGGCAATTCTCAAAAATCATGGTGGTGCGGAGATAGAAGATCTCGAACTTCTCACAGAATTTTCAAAACAAATTAAAAGCAAAGATTCTCTGATACTTGCTGGTGAGCTTTATGTGCAGTCCGATAATAAACGAACACGCTCATTTGATGTTACAGCCGCCTTAAAGAGTAACAAAAAATCTCTGAGATTTGCAGTTTTTGATATTGTTGAAGTTAACGGGAATAAACCTGAGTATAGCTTAAAGCAGTTATATGATGAGTTAAACAAGCTCTTAACAAAAGATCTTGAGGAGGTTCATATAGTTGATGGGAAATGGTTCGAAAGTAGAAAGGAAATAGAAGTTTATTATAACAAATTGGTGACTCAGTTTAACGCTGAAGGTATTGTTGTTAAAGCTTTTGACGGGCCTATCTATAAAATTAAGCCTTATATTACCATCGATGCAGTGATTATCGGATTTAGTGAGGGTGAAGACTCGCGAAAAGGAATGATACGGGAGTTTTTGATAGGCCTTGTAACCGGAGAAAACGAGTATGTAGTATTAACCCAACTAGGCAATGGATTAAGTGACAAAGACCGAGAACTATGGTATAAAGAATTGAGTAAAGAAATCGTAGAATCAGACTTTATTGAGGTATCCAAAGCGAATTTGGCCTTTAATATGATAAAACCTACTCATGTTATTGAGCTAAGTTGCACCGATCTAATCTCACAAAATACAAAAGGTCAAATAAAGAAAATGTCGTTATCTTATTCAAAAAGTAACGGATATAAGGCGATAGGTAAAAGTCCTGTGGTAAGCATTTTTTCTCCGGTGTTTGTCAAAAATAGAGAGGACAAAAAAGCAAATTTGGAAGATGCTGGAATTGATCAAGTAACCCGATTAATTGAAATTGAGCCTAACCGTTCAAGCACCCTAATAGATGATAGTGCACAAAGTGAAATCATTAGAAGGGATGTTTATGTAAAAGAGAGTAAGGGTAGTAAAATGGTTAGAAAATTTGTAGCTTGGAAAACAAACAAAGAACATACGTTTGATTATCCATCATATGTATTGTTTATAACGGATTTTAGTCCATCGAGATCTGAGAAGTTAAAGACCAAAATCAGGGTATCTAATTCTGAAGTAACCATACTTGGTTACTTTGATAAAGAGATAGAAAAAAACATCAAGAAAGGTTGGAATAAAGTTTAATAGTATGGCGGATTCCTTTGAGTGGACTGAATATCTAGATCAATTAAAAAAAATATTATCGTTTGATTTGAATGACGACCATATATTTTTTTTAAATCAATATGCTAGATACTTAAGTAAGGAAACCGAGATTATTTTTTATAAGAGGGGTCTTCATTTGGATCAAAAAAAGGATGTTTCTAGGAGAGGTTTTTTAATTCATTGTGTCGTCAGAGTTGAACCTGAAAAAAAGCTTGTTTCGTTACAGTCTTCGGAAAATGTATTAGAGTTGAGACACCGCTTTGGTAATAACTTATACATTCCCATTGAGATATCCAGCTCCGTTTCAATTTATCATGGTCATACACCGATCCCTTTAGCTGGCAGTGGGGCTAAAGATCCATGGGAAAAGATAAACGGCGTATGGAATAAAAAGGATTCCATACAAACATGGATAAGTTGAAATGATAGATATTGTTTCTTTTCGTATAATTAAGAACAGCAAGGCAAGTAACGAGTACTCAGTTAAAGATATTCTATGTTATTTCGAAGGTGCCATGGATTATAAATTCACAAACCACCAGAAGATAAAACTAGCGAATGAATTAGCAGATATGCCTTCAATATTCCAAATGACCATACGGTTAAACGATGAATTGTACAGAGTAGAAATCAACCAGGATGAACAATTTTTTTCGAAGAAATTTTTATGCAATTTAAATTAATCATGAAGTATCTTATTGCGGGGTTATTTTGCTTAATGTTTCATGGATTTAGCCATGGTCAAATATTGAATATAGATCGGGAAAATGAGGATGCTGATTTACAAAAGTCGTATTGGTTATTATCCGCTTCTTTAGATAAAGATAAACAGGTTCAGGATATACAAGACATAAGCGTTTACGTTGAAAATATTCAACTACTTGGGGTTAAGGGTTATGGAATAACAACTATGTTTCAATATGATGCGACGATATCAGGAAGTAGCGAAGTCCAAAATGAGGGTTTTCTTCAATTAAGATATAGAGATTTAGATATGCGTAAATTAAGCGCTGATCCTTTTGTGCAATATCAATGGAATGGTTTGTGGGGTATGGACAAGAGGGTTTTATATGGTGCAAACGCCAGACTTAGAATATTTGACACAGAGGGAGAGGATTCTTATTTTGGCTTTGGTTTATTTCGTCAGTTGGAAGAATGGACAGGTGCAGATGGTTCGGTCATTGATAATCAATGGAGGGTCAATTGCAATTTAAAAATTGCCACCTCAATAACAGATAAATTGGATTTTGTCAATCAATTATATTACCAGATTCCACTCAATCTGCGCAAAGTGAATTTTGATTATCGCCTCTATAATTATTCCGAGGTGGTTTATGAAATCGACGATCAATTCCAAGTGGGGTTTAATGTTGATGTATTTTATAATAATTTGCCCTTAGGAGATATTGAAAAGCTAATGTATGGGTATGGGTTTAATTTTAGAGTGTTATTATGAAGTTTAGATTAAGACTTTTTGCGACTGCTTTTTTCATTATGATTTCGAGCAGTGTGCACTCTCAGAAAGAAGATCGAGAGCTATTTAAAAACGCAAGTTGCTATTATGAATACGCTCTAAAACGTAATAATGATCCTTTTTATCTGAGTAAATCCGATTTTTATTGCGATCAAGCAATAAAAAAATCCTCCGATACACTGTTAATTGCTTCTCTAAGGATTTTGAAGAATAAAATCGCTCTCAAATTTTCAACTTGTGAGCAAAACATGAATCATCAATTTGAATTCTTTTCATTTTTTAAGGGTGTTCCATCCACCTACGGTTTTGCAGATGATAATATCGAGTATTCCTTTGAACATGCCTTAGATGATTTATTGGAATTACCGTATTACACAGCTTCCAAAAGTGTTGGTGAGGTAAATGGTTACGCGCTATTGCGAAGAGGTAATACGGATGAGGAGATGTATGATATTAATTTTCAACAGCTTTCATCAAGTGTCAATCAATATCTTCTACCGCATCATATAATAGCTGATTTAATTGGTCCACAAAATTTAGAAACAGTACTCAGCGATGGCGATTCATCAGAATTACTTATCGGTCTGATTTGCCATAAATTGGGAATAAATGAAATTGGAGTTTACGAAGGGAACTTTATCCATCAGGTAGATGACTTGATTCAAACCGAGTTTCGTTTCAATAAGTTTACCATTAATGCGGGTTTAGCAGACCCATTGGTGATATTCGGCTATTCAATCGATAAGAGAGGTGTGCTCTTAAAAAATGGTGGCTTGCTATTACTTTCATCCTTACTGTTGATTTTGGTTCTTCAGTTTTTTGAATACCTCTTTGATCAAAGAAAACGATTAAGTCTCAATACGGTTGGAAGTTATTTCGAGTGGAAGTCATTTAAAGATAAACTAACAATAGCCATTCTATCTCAATTGATACCCATGATAATTGGATTGATTCTTATTCAATCGCTATCGTTTTTAACACCGGAGGATTCAGCTCATTACTTGGAAGGAGAGGCCATTTTATGGTATGTAACAAACACTCTGGTGCTTGCTTTAATTCCCACACTTTTATCCTTCTTTATCGTTAATAAACTCAATATTGATGGGTTCCATACGTTGCGTGGATATCAGATTTTTGCGACTGCTTCATTATACGGATCGTTATCGCCTCTTTTTATTTGGAGCGTTATCAAGTATGCTCAAATTCCTCATGATATTCACTTAGTGGTTTTACTGAATACTGTATTCATAGGTATGGTATTTGGAAAATCAATGGAATTGTTTTTTAAACGCAAACGTTCAGATTCCAACCGGATTATTGGAATAGCAGGGACACTAATTGTGACCATTTCTGCCTTTATAACTGCGTGGTTATTAATTCATGTGTTGTCCTTGCGCGAAGTAGTGATTTCAACCACTATTTCATTTGTATTTACCGTTCTATTTTATGCGATATTTAAGTTTAGTAAATCAGAAAAAAGTTTGTTTGATGTTGGTGAGAATCTGGTTGATTTATCTATCCCATACACTAGAAAGGTTGTTGAAGCCAAGACAATCACTGCAAAGATTGTAAGTTCAGATACGACCATTGGAGTCATTCATGGAATGAGAGGAATAGGAAAAACATCCTACATAAAGGAGATTTTAACTCCGGAGTTGAAGGGTTTAACTCACGAAGTATTTTATGCTGATTGCGATCAGTTTACTGATAAGAATGGTCTTCATTTTGAACCCTTTGTGGAGGCATTTGGAGATTTTCTTGGAGTGGATGAGATAGAGGACAAATCAAGTATTGTTGGTAATGTAACCAGTGCTTTCCCTTTCGGGATCATAGATGATCGTATTGGTCAATTATTGACTCACTCAGGTAGACCTCGAGAAAAAACAGGAGAGGATTTCGTTATTGAGGTTTTAGACAAATTAGTAGGATCGAAATCATCTCAAATCTATTTTATCCTTGAGGATGTACAATGGATTGATAACGAGTCTAAAAATCTTGTCTTGTTCATGTTGGGACTTCTTGAACATCGGAAATACAAAAAAGTATTGGGGAGTCGATTTAAGTTTATATTCACCTACTCTGATGGTATAAAATCGGCCTCTGAGGAATTTCGAAAAGAAATAGATTGGATACCGAAAATTGGATTTGAAATCGATTTTAATCAGCATGTATATCTTAATGATTATATCCTTCATTTGGGGGAAAATGAAAATTTCAAACTCAGTGAGAGTGCAAAAAATTCATTGAACAATGTATTCAATGAGCTATTAACAATCAGAAATCACATTACGCCTAAGTTCATAAATCAACAAATATCAACCTGGTATAGATCGAATGTTTTAACCCCATCGGCCAGTGGTCTGCAGTTATCGGAGGTAGTAAATTCTGAGGAAATTCCTAATGGAGAGGACTTAACAGAATTTTACGATGGTGTTTTATCTGAACTCCCTTCAATTATTAATACGGATAAACAAAAAACCATTAGGATTCTAGAAAGTGCTGCTTATCTCGGAAGAGATTTTGACATAAAAATTCTCTCGGATTTATGGAATATTGACCTGTTGGATTTATTGGATTATTTCTCCATTTTGGAAAGCAAAGATTTAGCTGCGGATGTCCCAGGAAAGGACAATCAATATTCTTTTGTTGATCCAAATTTCATTTTGGCCTTGAAGAATTACTTTGGCGAGCAAATTGAGACAGATCAACATCGAAAGCAAATAGTGATTGAATATCACAAACGTTGGATAAATCTTCGACTTTCATCTTCCCAGGATATCGATTCTCGCAGTACAGAAGAACTACAAGAACTGTTGTCCAAATTTCAGCTAATTCGTCACAGTGATGAAATGAAGGAATTGTATTACCGAGTTATTTCCAACATCGCAATTCGCTTCTTCTTAATGAATGAGTTCCAAAAGGTAAAAGCCCTCTTGGATGTACACGGAAAGTTCATGGACGGATTTTTGTTCCGTTCGTTAAGGGACCATCTATATTTCTGGGAATTTAGTAATCCATTACAATCCTATTCTAACGGGTTGATGAACAGTAAAATATTGAATTATTGGAAAGCTATAAATACTGTATTCAGTGATGGGCTTAACGAGAATGTAGTAGATGACATATCACTCATATGTGATCAGGATATATCAGCTTCAGAATTAGACTATTGTTTGAAGATAATTATCAAAAGAAATGATGATAGTGAAAGTCATGTAAGTAATTCAGCCATTTTGTTGCAAAACATACAACCCAAACAATCTAAATATGGTCTCCTGTTAGATCTTCAGGTCATAACAAGTGGATATAACTTAAATATTAATCATACGCAGAAGATTGATTACAAGATAAGTGAGATTCTAAGGTTAATATCAAATAGTCGTGATAGTTCATTTGAGACCTTAGCTAGTCAGGTTCTTAATAATTACTATTTCGAAACTGATGCCCATATCGAGGTAGAGAATCTATGGAAATTAATGATATCTCAAAAAAGCAAACGGGTTGATAGTAATTGGGTAGATTTTATCCTCTCCATTAACCATAAGACTTTTAATGAAGCCGAATACAATACTTATTTAGAGCAGTTTGATGAGGTAGAGCAATATGTGCAATTGCGAAATTTAGACGAAGTGTTATCAGATACATCGTTTCAGTTGTTGTTGGCGAAGATTTCTATAATGAGAAAATCGGAAGACAGCCACAAGGCAATTGAACTTATCGAAGACTTTATTTATAAGTTCAAGTTACGAGAGGTAAATGGGAGTATTTTTAAAACATATTTAGTGAAGTTGCTTATTCAAGAAGCAGATTTGTATTCCGAGTTGGAGGATTTTTCTCGAGAGATGGAATTATTGCAATCAGCTTATACCATCATTGATGACACCAATAACAGTGAAGTAAAAATTGAATTATTACAAGAATATGCCAAGTTTTCTAGAATTAATGAAGATAATCCAAGTGATTGTTTGAGGTTTATGAAGGAAGCAATAGAGGAGTATAATCGAAATCCTGTTCTTAGTAAAAAGAGGTTGGGTTTATTGTATTTTCAGACTGCCCAAGCATACTTAGCTTTAGAAAAATGGGATGAGGCCTTAGATTATTACTTAAGGTCAAAACCATGCTGGGCAAATAATCCAATTGGTCAATTTAGAAATTTTATTGCTGATTGTAGGGTTTTTTATTGTCTAAAACACGGTAAAGCATCCCTCCCTGAAGGTTACTCTCTAGATACGGACGATTTAATCAGAGATATTAAATTAAAAATCGGTGCAGATGAAACAGAAGTGTGGTTAAAAAAATATGGCGGTAAGGCAGCAATTGATAGCATAAGGCCCTTTTTATAAAAATCATGAGGAATATCAGAGCCTACTTTTTTCATGGTTTAGAAAGTGAACTGCCCTCTTCCAAGGTAGATATTATGGAACAAATGGGCTGGGAAGTAGGTAGCCATCCGATGAACTATAAAAGTGGAGAACCATATAAATTGGCCTTAGAAAACGTTAAAAAATTCAAGCCTGATATCCTAGTTGGATCAAGCTTAGGAGGGCTTACCGCTCGATATTTGAGTAGCTATTTAGATATTCCGGTCGTTTTATTAAATCCAGCATTCCCCTATAAGGGTTATAATATGGATTTTCCAGATCGATTTGGTGAATTCATACCAAAAGCTTGGGTTTTGTTGGGAGAAAAAGATAAGACGGTGGATTTCCGTCACAATAAAAAGGAGATGGAAGGTTATGGAGCATGTATATCTGTGAATCATCACGGACACCGAACACCCAAAGACATTTTCAAGGCTTTTTTAGAATCCATTCATAATGATATTCAAGTTGAAATTTATACACGTTAAGCTATTTTTGTTATGACCTATGGATAGAAAAAATAGATTTACACTTATCAACTAATACCAATTCAATGAGTTTTCAGATTGCTGTTTTACAAAATTAATTTGATATGGTTGTCTTAAAATGCCGAAAATGGTGCATTATATTCTGTACTTTTGATTTAAACTAATTTTTAACGATGAAATTAAAATCAGTGTCAGAAAAGGTAGAATTACACTCTGAAAATAATGTTCTCCGTTTAATATCACGAGGGAATATTTTGCTTGAGGGATTTACAGATATTGGAGTGTATTCCAATGGGTTAATTCCTGTTATCTTTTTTAATGAGAAGCGATTTTTATACGTAGATGGTGATACATTTGAAATCTATGAAATCAAAAATGTTGATTGGATTTCAGGTTTTCACTATGTAGGAAATGATTTAAATTATATGGGTCATAATTACAGAACAGATCCTACTAAAAAAACAACGGATTACTACAAGTTCAAAACCATAGAAGGAGTAAAGAATATGTTTGAAAAGTTTGATGGTTGTGAAACGACTGTTAAAACGGAAAGAAAGTTTGATTTTGATTTACAAAAAATGGTCGAAACGGGCAAAGTTGAAACTACTTGCGCATTATCCCCGCAGTTATCGCATAAATTATTTAATGAGATAAAATATTATAGAATAGTGGGAAGGGGAGTCCTAAGCAAAGGACTGGATATGGGATCTAAACCCGTTAAATTAGAGGACGGCAGTAATTACAATCCGCGATTTTTCACTCTTAGTGAGAAAAATGATCTTTATGGTGTGGTAGATGTACGAACCAATAAACTGTTATTGGAGACCAAACACAAAAAGATAGATGTTTTACCCAATGCAATAATTGTAGATTCGGGGGAAATTATAAACTACTAAAAATACGGTAAAACACAGGAACAAATCAAATTATTTCTTAATTCATGCCAATAAATGAACTTGAACAAAATGATTGATTATAAAATTGAATTTATTGAAATAGATAACTTAACATTTCTTATAGCCTCAACACAATCTCCGGTTAATAATTGCCGATGTCGTGGACTCTTGTTTTTTAATTGACCATGAGCAATCAAGTATACGAATGCCTGTTGCTATCTCCGCCTTTTTCCTTCCATAAACGATACGCGCCATAATACTGGATTCGGCAGTCTGTTTTTTGAGTGGTTTAAGGTAAAAGGTTACACTTATTGACCTCCCTCCAGGTGAAACATGGTTTTTGCTTGAGTGAAACATTACTGAAGCAAAAATCGAAAAATTCGAATCAAATATGAAAATGATAGAACCGTGAAGTGTTGATAACTAAGGGATTAGAAGGATTCTGAACGTAAATGAAAGTGATTTGGTGATCCCGCCAGGAATCGAACCTGGATCTTGAGTTCCGGAGACTCATGTAATATCCATTCTACTACGGGACCAAATGCACTGCTCAATCGCAGGAAGGGCAAATATACAACGCCCTTAGGCCACAAGCGAATAATTATCCAATTCCAACGTTTTTGAGTTTAGTATCGTCTATAAAACAAACGATTGAACAAATGCATATGAAAAAGCACATCAGATTTATTGCCTTAGGGTTATTGGGTGTAACCCTCACTTTCGCATCTTGTAAAAAAGATGAAGTAGTAAATGACACCAATAACACCATTCAACTTGCAATGGACGAAACCGTGGAATCATTGGTAGATTCACTTGAAGATTTTATGCTAGATCCCTTCGTATCTGAAGCAACAGAGCTTGATGATGTAATGATTGAGTCTATTCCGGAAGTATTGGATGCCGATTATTTCACCTTTGTTGAGACCAGAGGAGGTAAAAAGGATTCAATGATTCGCTCTTGCAGTGGCGTTTTTAAAATTTTAGCGGCTAATAAAGAAAAGCTGAGAAGGGCTTACTTAGCTAAGATGGACTGCATGAAAGACAACAAAAAAGCGCTTCGTAAATACGACTCTACTGTACGTGCATGGGCAATGTCAAAAAGAAGAGAAGTATTGGACAAGCATAAGTCTGCAGTAGGAGATATTCTTGCTTCATTTAGAAAAGCCGATATCACAGAAAGAGAAAGAGATGCTAATCTATCAGCAGCTAAGAAAGCAACAACCGAAGCTCTTATTAAAATACGCGTCGAAGTTCGTCAGCGTATCAAGAATATTAGAGAACGTGCTGCTGCAGCGGGCATCATCAAGAACTGTGAGAAAACATACCTAAGAGCAGTATATAACATCTTAGGAAAAGAGAATTATGCGAAGTGGGTGAAATGCCACAAAATGAACTACCGCAAAAAGCGTAAGAAATAATTAATCCATTTTTACAAATCGCAGATTAGAGAGAATCTCCTTTCCTTCAATTTGAATCACATAATTACCCGCTGGGAGCTCAGAAATATCGATGCTTTCCGCGGGTTTTTTTATGTGCCCTTCTTTTATAAAAATGCCTTGTAGATTAAGGATTTTGTAGTGACTATCTCCTGCTAGTCCCTCCAATTTTATTGAAGATCTTACAGGGTTAGGATACAACTTCATCTTACCCATACTTCCCTGTTTAACTTCATTGGTTTCTCCTTTTTGATAAACCCTCACGTAATCAATTTCCATGATGGATGAGTCAAAATCGGATGCTACAGATGGCAGCACTGCAATGTTCAAAAGAATGTACTGATCGGCATAAAACGGCCAATTTTGGTTATTCAAAGGATCAGGTTTGTATTCGTATATTTCTACGCTATCCACATAAAAATTGAGGCGATCTTCCGTCCAAACCAGTGAATAAACATGATAATCATTGTAAGGATCGGCTAGGCGAGTGCTACCCGTTTCAACACTACCAGAACGAGCTTCTGTATGTACTGCCGATGATACATAATTTGGATTGTGACCCCAGCTTTCCATAATATCCATTTCCCCGCATTTCGGCCACCCAACCGAGTTTTCATCTCCCCAATAGTTACCTTTCTCACCGATATTTGTTCCAAGAGTCCAAATGGCAGGCCAAACACCACTTCCACTTGGTAATTTTGCGCGCACATCCACACGGCCATAGGTAAATGCAAACTTAGAATTTAAACGTGCCGATGTATAATCTTTCGTGATGCTACCATAGGTGTAGGATTCTTTTTTAAGTACTATTTTCATGCTTCCATCCGAAACGAAGGAATTATCCAATTTATCTGTGTAATGTTGGATCTCGCCATTAAACCATGAAAACCCATTTGGTGGCATAACTTGATGATACCAATTTTCATTTTTTGGTGCACCATTGTAATCAAACTCATCACTCCAAACCAACTTCCCAAAATGGGTATCTCCGCTATTACCGCTTCCGCCGCCTCCGCTGCTTTTAGATGTAATAAAACCGTTTAGGTTATCCATGTAGTAATCTCCGGAAACCAAACGACCACCCTCAAAAAATATGGTAACGCGTTTGTAAATTCCCTTTCCAGCAATCACATTATCGGTTCCGACTTCTAATGCTTTTTTAAAATTGAATGAATCCCTATGCCAAGTATTGGTTTTAAATGATCTTTCTAGGTATAAATCTCCGTCTCCCAAGGTGCTTTGCTCTAGTTTGATTTGGAATTTAAATGAGTCGTTTTCTGGATGATATAACTCAAAATATACCCAAGAAGACGAATCTAAATTAATGCCATCTGAAAGATCAATAAAAGCCCCTTCCCATTCACTTCCAGAGGTATTAGCAAACTTGCCAACCACACTATTGGGTCTCAACGGATCTTTTACTTTCGAGAATTGAGTTCCCCCAAAATTAGAAAATTCATGTGTTGACGATTCAAAATCAATCGGTAATGTTTGAGAATGCAAAGAAACCGAGAAACCAATCAATATAGCGGCGAGAAAACATTTCATTTCTCAAAATTAGGGATTCATGATTCCAATGGATAATCTAATTTTAATTATGACAATTACTTTGGACGCATTCTGTTTTTAATTTTTCCAATTATGAGTGATATTGGTGTCGTGAAAAAAATCATTCTACCCTCCATTATCATTGCCGTAATATTCTTCATGTGGCAATTTATTTCTTGGGCCGCGGGTAATTTCCACGGTCAAGCTCAAAAATACACGCCTCATCAGGACACCATACAAACCTTGTTAAATGGTTTAGAATTAGAGAATGGTCGTTATTTGATTCCTTCGGCAACTCCAGAATTGCCTTTAGAAGAGCAGAATGCCCAATGGGAATCGTTCATGGGAAAACCTTGGATGTTCGTAACCTATTATGGACCACATGAAATGAGCATGGCGATAAATATGCTTCGTGGCTTCTTTTCTGATTGGTTGTTTGCATTGTTTTTTGCTTATCTACTTTTCAAGTTAGGACCGATATCCTTAAAAGAATCCATCGGGATTTGTATAGGAATTGGAATGATTGGATTTTTGGCTATTTCTTATACCAATCATATCTGGTATCCAACATTTGATTTGATTCCTACCATGTTGGACTCAATTGTGCCCTTCACTTTGGTCGGATTGCTCAATGCGCTTCGTTGGAATAGGTTGAAGAATTAATGGAGTCGCTTTACTCCAATTCCCTTAAAACATCTCCATTCCTGGGCACCCACAACCAATTTTCGCCATCGTTGATGAGAAAGAATCCCGGGAATATGGGGTATTGTATATCCTCGATATCTTTTATTATCAAACGATTGTTGTAATCGAGTAAATGTTTTTTACCTGTTAGGGAAGTTTTTAGTACAAGTTCAGATGAAAGAATATCAATGGATTGAGCACGGTATTTGGTTAAAATCCTACCGTTTCGATTGATGATATATTGTAGGCTATCTGAACTTACCCATAATAATGAGGGGATGGTGCTTCGTGTGATATCCGTGTATTTAACCGGAAGGGTTTCCGATGTGTCCTCTGAAAATATGGGGTATTCTTTTTCTGTTACATCATATAAGATAGGACGAGCATCATTGTAAATGATTAGTTGTTTGTTATCAAGAATAGCGATTTCTTCTGCTTTGACAACACTCATCTCCTTGCTACGAGGGTTGTACCATTGGTTAATTTTGATTTTCTTTCTTGACTTTGAAACCAAACGATTCGTACAGAGTATTTCGTCTCCATAAACGTACATTGGGTTCTTAGTAGACGTCAATGAATGTCCCTTTGGGTTTATTGAACTATACACAAACCACTGACGTTTGCGTTTGATAGCGATTTGTGGCTCTCCCCAATAATTAGCGATAATTGGCTTTTCATTGCTTTTTACGGACCAATAAATTTTTGAATTTTGGATAACCAATACGTAATGAACACCCTTAATAACGGCAGTGTAAATACTATTGCTTTTAAATTGTTCAATGTTCTCTGCGGAGTCTAAAATGATGTTTCCAATGGTATCAATGAGCGAATAAAAGCTGGTTTTTCTGTTTTTTGCGATGCCTATTCCATCATGAAAGTTTGAAAGCTCTGAAAAATCTCCGACAAAGGAAGGTTGTCCATTGAAATCAAAGGACCATGGGATGTTCTTTTTCAAGCAGACAATCCGATTATCAGTGAAGCGTATGGTCTCGATGGGCACTTCATTCAATACCTCCGTTAATGGAATAAAATCAATATCAAAAGGTGTTAATCTTTGGCCGTTTGAATTAACGATAGCCCAAGCGCTTCCATTGAATGCAATTACTAGTTTATTGAGTGTATCATAGTATACTTTTTCGAATACTGGAGGTAGTATTTCTTCTCCAAATTGATTTAAGATTCCATACCGATCATTCACACTTATAAAAGCTCGATTTGAGCTAATTTGACGTATCTCGTCGTAAGCCTTTTCATTGTATCGGGTACCATCCTTTTCAATGTAGAACCATTTATTTTTTTCGAATGAATCTCTTTTCATGACCAAGGCGCACCCCGTTATCAAACATGCACCATTGTTGAGCCAAGCGTGATTGTATTTTAGTTTAAATGGGTAGGCAAAGTCATAAGTGGAATCAATCCATGAACGCTTGTTCATAGAGTCCACATATCTATACTTTCCATCAAGTGTGAGTATGGGTACAGGAACAACGGTTAAGTAATTGAGTAATTTCTGTGCTTGACTTCTGTATTTACCGTTGGGGTACCTTCTTAGGTAATCGATGAACTGATTTTCAAGGTTACTTTCTCTGCATCTTCTGAATGCAATTTCTTCTGCTCGATTTCGTGCCAAGGTTTTGTAAGGAGATTCTGAATACTTCCTTGCGTATTCTAAAAATGCAGATTCTGTATTTTCAAGTTTTGCTTTTTGGAATTCCCATTTAAAGAGTGAATCTATTCCTTGGATATAAAAAGACCTAAGTTGCGCTGGCGCTTTGAGTACCTCTTCTGGTGTTTGACCAATTCCTTTGATGTAATCATATAAAAGGGGGCTCGATCTTTGTTCGAGAATAAGGTTGAATTCAATCGTATCGTTCAGTGCTTTTAAATGATTAATCAGCCTTGGGTAGGTAAGCTTAAACAGTACATTTTTTTGATTTATACATGGAATTAATTCGACTAATTGATTCTTGTAACGAGCCTGAAGGGCATTGTTTTGTTTGGTTGAAGTAGATGATTTTTCTTGATGGAAGTGCCAAACTAAAATTTGTCTGTAAAAAAGCGATAGATAATGATCATCGAAATAATACAGTTCCTTAAATTTTTGTTGTTCTTCAGGGTATTTTGATAGCTCAAAAATGGCACAAAGCGCTTTTTTAGATAGACTCAGTGCTTCATCGAGTTTCTGTTCATGAAGAGCAATTCTACTTTTAGAGTGATACCAGATGGTATGATGGGTGTCAATTTTATGCTTTTTAGATTCAAGTAATGCTTTTGCCTCATCAAAGAGGCTATCATTAATCAGCCTATGTGCTTTATACAGTGGATTAGTAAATGTTCTCCAGTGCTGTGCCTGGATATTAAAAACGGTGCATAGATTAATAAGAGTATAAATGAGAACACTTTTGAATTTGATCATTTTTAGTTTTTTAGTGTCAACATGGAGTGTTTTTCTCAAAGTTAACGATAATAGGTAATGTGGTAAATGGTATTTACTGACCTATTGATTTAATAAACGTTAGATGTTGTCAGGAAATTTTAGGCTGGCACAATAGATCAAAGTTGAGATAAATCGGAAATAGAAAGCCCCTTTTATCTATTTTTGTTTTGTGGGGGTCATCATCAGGCAGAGTTTTAAGTCGTCGGTTTATACCTATGTCGGAACCATTGTTGGAGCAGCGTCACTACTTTATTTTTTTCCACGCTTTTTTACTCCCGAAGAGTTAGGGGCATTCCGCTTGATGGTGGAAGTTGGTGCGCTATTAGCTGGGTTTGGACTGCTAGGAATAGGTCAGAGTATTACAAGGTTTTTTCCGCATTTTGTAGACGAAAATGGCTCTGTTAACGGGTTCCTGTTCTTGGCATTTTCTATACCGGTCATAGGTTCGATTATTGTGTCAATGGTGTACATCCTAAATAAGGATGTCTTACTGTCTTTCTTTAATGTAGATACAGAACTCATAGGCATTATTTATTTACCTGTATTATTCATTGCTCTTTTCAGGATTTATCAAACCGTTTTTGAAAATATTTCGGCAAATTATCGCAGGATTGCTGCAAATAATTTCATTCGAGAAATAGTCACTAGGCTATTACTCTTACTTCTGAGCTTTTTCTTTTTTTTGGAATGGTATCCGTTTGATATTTTTTGTTTTTATGCATCATTGGCATTTGGCATAAACGCTCTACTGAACTTCATCGTTTTAGCTACTCAAGTAAGATTAGATTTCCGTCCGGACTTTGGTTTTTTACGTTCCAACCCTAAGCTACGGTCCGATATGCTGAAATATAATTTGTGGTTATTTGGAAGTAGCCTCGCGGTTTTGATCGTGAACAAAATTGATTTTCTAATGATATCTACCGAAAAAGGTCTGCAGGATACCGCGATTTATTCCATCGCTTTTTACATTGCCATATTAATTGAGATCCCTAAACGCGGGGTCCTTCAGATTGCAGCACCTATTGTATCCAAGCACATGAAAGATAAAAACATATCTGAATTGGATACCCTATACAAAAAAGCATCTCTGGCTATATTTTCTGTGTGCACGGTCTTGTTTTTTTTGATTGGTTTCAACCTGCCGCTAATCATGAGTTTCATCCCTAAAGGTGAAATTTATCAGCAAGGATCATGGGTTGTATTGATCATAGGGCTGGGTAAGGTAATTGAGGTTATTGGGTTATTGGCCTATCCGATTATCAGTAACTCAAATTATTATACCTACGGATTCATAAGCTCTGTGGTGAATATTTTTATAGCCATAGTTTTCAATTATATCTTAATCCCTTTATATGGGATAAATGGTGCTGCAATCGCTACATTCTTGACATTTGTTGTTTCAATGATGATTCAAACCGTTATCGTATTCAAGAAAATTGGAATTCAGCCATTTACAGGGGAGCACGTGAAAACCGGTCTGGTGGCGTTGTTTTCATTGGGATTGATTGTGATTTTCAAAATGAAGGAATTCGATTTGATCGGTTTGATTTTAGGCAATGTGCTGATGTATACCGTCTACATTGCTTGGTATTATAAATCGGCGTACAAAACAGAGGTTAAGAAATTAGTTTTAAATGCATTTAAACGGTCATAAATCAAATTGAAAATGCAGTTTATCCAAAACATCATAACCATGCTGAAGGTGATTTATCAATCTAAGTTATCCTCAACAAGGTGGATTAGAAAGAATAATACTTTACCGAAAGACTTAATCATATTAGGAAACGGTCCATCACTGAATGACGAATTAGAAGAACTTAAAAGTTTAGCACAAAGCCATCACATGATGGCAGTAAATATGTTTGCCATTGGGAACCTATTTCAATCGCTAAAGCCCAGTTATTACTTTTTATTAGATGGTGCTTTCTTTAACTTTTCGAAGGAAGTATTCGAAGATCATACTAAGCACCCCAACTTGAAATTCAAGCCTGATTTTGAACAAGTTCAGAAACAAATCAATGAAACATGGCGCACCTTATTTGATAGTTCTTGGGGAATTCATTTGGTGATTCCTCAGCTTTACGAGCATACCTATATTGTACAAGAGGCCAAGAAACGAGGATTGTCTATCATGGTGTATAATTACACAGTACTCAAAGGAAGTAAGGGATTGTTAAGTTGGTTTTATAATAGAGGGCTGGGTTTACCTCAGAGCCAGAATGTCATGAATGCAGCTATAGCTATAGCGGCTTTGATAGGACCTCGTAAGCTTTATCTAGTGGGCTTTGATCATACATTTCATTTATCCATAAAAGTCGATGAGAACAATCAACTTTGGAATGTGAGTTCGCACTTTTACACGGATAAAAAGCCTTTAGAACAGCGGTTATTAAATCCTCTTACGAAGAAGTCGGTAACCCTTAAAGAGACCTTTTACAATTTGTATAAGGTTCATAGATCATATGAGGTTGTTAGAGAATTGGTTAGCTCTAGAGGAATTTCCATTTACAATGCAACGAAAGGTGGATTTGTAGACGCTTTTGAGAGAAAGTTGTTATCCGAAGTTACCAATGATTGACCCAATTCTAATGCGTATCTTTGCATTTCATTATATCGCTGGGGTTAATCGGAATTGACGGGGTGATTGATTAGCGGTGTAAGCAGGTGGTGTGTTGTAAGGAGGCACCTAAATCTGAACTTTCAATCTTTTAAGAGGCGAAAATAACTACGCCCTAGCTGCCTAACCCGAGTGGTAGAGCAATTGCTAGTTGTCTCGATTTCCTTTACTCATGCCGGAAATCGCTCGAGGCAATCGACACGCATGGGTATGATTTGAGGGTTGCCAGAGACTCATTTCATTATTTCTTTGGATAAGGGGCGATGAAGGCTTGGACCGGGCCTTATCACTCACGAAAATTAACCGATTCCTAAACCTGTAGAAAGCGCCAGCAGTCGCACGTTCGGACGGGGGTTCGATTCCCCCTAACTCCACCACCTAATGGCTTATTTTTCCTGAGCCCTGAACAAATTCTCATTCAATTTGCTGTATCTTAGTAAATTGGAGAATGCAACAACATACGATTATGCCTTTCTTGGATTAGGAGCTTCAAACTCCTTGTTGATTCTTCAACTAAATGAACTGGGTTTACTAAAGAATAAGACCCTAGCGATTATTGAGCCAGAACATAAATTAAGTAACGATAAAACCTTTTGTTTTTGGGCAACACCCCCAGAGGTTGAACAAATGGGAATGTCGGAGTTAGTAGATTATCAATGGACTTCTCTGCAAGTGGCGGGTATGAAACCAAGTAGTTTGAACGGACTCATATATTATCATGTTTCCAGCATCAACCTATACGAAAAAATCAAACAAATCATAAACGATCTCGGCAGTTCTGTTAATTGGGTGAAAGAACCTGCATCGGAAGTTACCCTAAATGATGAAAAAATTTTCCAAATTAAAACCACTAACCAATCTACATTAGAAGCTACATACCTTTTTGATTCAAGACCAACAAAATGGAAGGATAAAAAGCCTAATCAAGCCTTCCTTTGGCAGTCTTTTTTCGGTTGGAAAATTAAAACCGAAGATCACCATTTTGATCCCGTTGTTTTTAATATGATGGATTTTGATGTTCCACAATCGGGTAATACTCAGTTTGTTTATACACTTCCTAACTCGCCTCAAACTGCTTTGGTAGAGCTTACACGCTTCGGAGTAAATCCTTTAGAAGAAAAAGAATCCGATCAGTTACTAGAGGCGTATCTAAAAAATAAAGGAATTTCAAAGTATACCATCGAAGAAAAAGAAAAAGGTCGCATTCCTATGTCGACTTTGGATGTGGATGCACAAAATATTTCGGATAGGCATGTACTATTGGGAGGTGCAGCGGGGAAAGTAAAACCGAGTACAGGCTACGCCTTTAAATCCATGTGTTTTGATGCCATTCAAATTGCTGAAAACCTTAGAAAAAAGCATGATATCGATTTTCAAAGAGACGATACAAAGAGAAAAGGTAGGTTTGCATTCTACGATCGTCTACTCTTGAAGATATTGGAGGAAACACCACAAAAAGGTAAAGGGATTTTTGAAGCATTATTTAACCGCGTGGATGCTACGCGCGTCTTGAAGTTTTTGGAAGAGAAAACAAGTGTGAGAGAAGATATTCAAGTGCTCGCATCACTACCCAAGTGGCCATTTATTCGGCAAGCTTTTAAGGACATTTACGCAAGTTTCACAACTAATATTCGGGTATTTATTCCCCTATTAGCTTCCTTGTTTTTTATACTCTTTGATTGGTTAGATTTGCAGTTTTTGAGTTATACTTTCTTGGTATTGGGCCTTGTGTTAGTTGGTATACCCCACGGAGCGATGGATCATATTTTGCTACAGGGTAAAGGGGTGAAACCCACGTTTTCTCTTGGGTTTATTCTGTCATATCTATTGAAGGGTGCTATGATGTTTTTCATTTGGTGGTTGTCACCAGATGTAGGACTTTGGTTGTTTATTCTTTACTCCGCATGGCATTTTGGACAAGCAGATTTTGAGGAATGGGGCATCTCTTCGAAAGGAGGCGCATTTATATGGGGGTTTTGGTTGCTTACCTTCATTTTAACCACTCACCTTATTGAAACCAACGCAGTAATTTTACAAATAGGAGCTAACACCATACCCGTGATGTCGGGCCTCTTATTAGAGTCACTTTGGATGGAAATAACGGGTGTTTTAGCCGTCGTTTTGCTATTTATATTAGGGAAATGGAGAATGCTTCTGAGTATATTGATGCTTTTAATTTCAATGAAGCTTCCCTTATTGCTGGCATTCGGTTTGTTTTTTGTATTCCAGCATAGTGTGCACGGATGGATTCACATTCAATCAAGATTTCAGGAAAGTCATTTTAAGCTAGCCCAATGGGCTGCCCCATTTTCACTCGGTGCGATAGCCATATTTTTCGCATTCTTTTTCCAAGGAGAGCAGTTTTGGAGTGAACAAATAGGTGTCTTTTTTATCTTTCTTTCATGTTTAAGTTTTCCTCATGTTTGGGAAATGCACAGGTTTTATGGATATAAAGGGTTTTGAATTCTCAGTCCCAAACTTCAAAATCATCCATTGCGTAGTCGTAGCTGGTGCCTGTGCGTGTCCATTCAAACCTTATTGAATTTGAGCCTTCAGGAATCGGCGGTGATGAAATTTCGAACCAGTTATTTCCTAAATTGTTAGAAGTAACTTCAGCAGAGCCTAAATTTTCTAGACATAATCAAAAATATAAAATATTTTAATTTTGAGCAAAAATTAACTCTAAGAATAACAATTTCTTAGTGAATTGGATGTTTATGGTAAGATTAGAGTTTGTCCGATTCGCAGAATAGATTTCTTTCTTAACCCATTAATCTGACATAAACGTTTTACCGTTGTATTATTCTTTATAGCAATACCATACAAAGTATCCCCTTTCCTGATTTTATAATATCGCGTTGACGATGTTCCATTCTTATTGTGTATATCTCTGCCATATCCGCCTGATCCATATGCTGGAAATCTTAGATTATAGGAATTGAGATAAATGGAATCTTCTAAAGGCTTGCCGCTTCTCCAATTAAATAAAGAGTCAGGATTTATTGGGTGATCGAAAAAACGTGTCTCGAAGTGTAAATGGGAAGGACTTCTACGTATGGCTGTTCTACCTCCCTCGCCAATAAGTTGCCCGCTTATGACGGTGTCATTTGGTTTTACAAATATCCTATTGAGGTGGGCATAGTATGATTCAAGGCCATTAATATGCCTAATCACCACCAGTTTTCCATATCCCCCCTTGTTGTACTTTGCATATCTTACAATCCCGGGATAAATAGATAATATTGAATCGCCAATGGATAGTCCAATATCAAAACCTTTATGTAATCTTCCCCTTCTTGGACCAAAAGTAGAAATGACTTTTCCTTTGTGAGGTATTGAGAATTGTAACTTCTTTTCTTTTTGTAATATCAATATAAAGGTGTCATTTTTACCGATGGGCTTATTGTAATAAGGGAATAAATTGTCGTTATCCCAGCACGTGGAAAAAACACTACTATCTTCTGCCTCAAATGGAAAAAGCTGCCCCCAAACAGTTAAAATATTCAATTTAACCACTAGACTAAAAACAATAAATTTTAAATTTTTATAATACATTTGACAGCAATTCAACTTCTGTCACAAAGTTAAGTTTTGAAATGCTTTTGTCCACAATAAAAAAATCCAAATTCAATTGCTTACTCTTGTCTTTTTTGATCTTCCTTGTTGTATCAAGTTGCTATGAAAGAAAAACAATTCCCAAAGGAGTATGTGTTTCTCAAATAACAAAGAACTATTGGTCCAAGGATATAACTCGCGTAATAGATGGTTTAGCAAAAAAACACTCTTTTGATTCATCTATCTTTTCGTTTATAAAAACCACGGGATATTCAAAATCCTACGCGCTCAGTTACATCAAAGATTCTACATTTAGAGAAGAATTATTTTCTCTATTCGATACATTGAAAGACGAAGGTTTACCAGTGGAGGAGGTGGTATTTTCATTTTTGAATTCTTTGCCTGATTTTAGTGATACCAACTTGTATATTGACCCACAATTGCCGGTGGAATTAGACATTATTCTTTCTCATGCAATACTATCCCTCAAATCATGGGCAGATTGGGGTATGTTGGACCCTAGCGACTTTCTTAGTGTTTATCAATCAAAGAGGATTAAAATCGTGAAATCTAAAAATTATCTAGATAGTATTTCCGAACTATCCATAGAAAAGTTGTTTAATACAAGAAAGTTGAGCGAAAGGTACTTAGCTCTAAAACAGGAATATAAAAAGTTATTGGAGAATAATTCCCAAATCAAACGTAAAAACAATTTGCCGTTTGAATACACCCTTTTAAATGGATCTTACGATAAGCGTATTCCGGACATTCGGGAGAAACTTCGTGAACTTGGATTTACATTAAATCAGGATACATCTACATTTTTTGATACTAGTTTATTCAGGCATATTTTGAATTGGCAAAAGGTTAACGGACTTGTATCAGATGGGAAAATAGGTGCTGAGACTTATGAGATGTTATTCCTATCATCATACGATAAATTGGATAAGTTAAAAGCTGCTATGGAGAGAGAAAGATGGCTAAGACAATTCAAATTAGAAAGGCGTTTTGTTTGGGTTAATCTTGCATCAGCACAAGTCAATTTACTCGCCGCAGACTCTTCTGTATCTTTTAAGGTATGCTCAGGTAGAAGACCAGATAAGAAAACCGATATGAGAACACCACAATTGGTTTCTTATGTTAATTTTGTTCAAGCTTGTCCTTTATGGAGAGTTCCCCAAAGTACTGCGGAAAAAGAGATTTTTCCTGCTGTTCTTAAAAAACCTAACTATTTAAAAAAGAATAATTATGAATTGGTGAGGGGGAGTGAAGTAGTACCAGATTCGGTAGTTAAATGGAGAGAACTAAATCCTAAAAAGTTACCGTTTATTTTTAGACAAAAGACTGGGGTTAAAAATTCTTTGGGTTTGGTGAAATTTAATATCATAAACGATAAAAGTATTTACATGCACGACACACCCAATAAATGGGCTTTTAGATATCCTTTTCGATGGGTAAGTCATGGCTGTGTACGTTTAGAGAAGCCATTGGAGATGGCCAGATTTTTATTAGCACTGAATAAAGAAAAGGATAAGAAGATTACCGAAATCGTTTATGACGAAAAAAAGAGAACTAAATCGGATACATTCGGATTAGATAAACCAATTACAATTCACATGAAAAAATGGATTCCAGTGTTTTTTGATTATAGAACAGCTAGATATGACACTGATAAGCATAAAATTACCTATTCATTTGATGTGTATGGCTATGACGAAAAGTTGATAAATGATATGAATCTTATTATCTAGCGGAGCGACGATTCATTGTTTAAAAAAAATGAATTTTTAATCTTTGCTCAGGTTTAAATTGCCTTATCGTGAAAAAGAAGAAGCTCGCATTACATTGGAAAATTATTATTGGTTTATTACTAGGTATCATTTGGAGTATGATATCGGCGTCTGCAGGCCTTTCTAGTTTTACCGCCGATTGGATTAATCCATTTGGAGTCATTTTTGTTCGATTATTGAAACTCATTGCCATCCCATTGGTATTGTTCTCCATTATCACAGGGGTTGCGAGTTTAAGTGATGCTAAGAAGTTAGGTCGTATGGGTGGGAGGACTATTGGGATGTATCTCGCTACGACCGCCGTGGCTGTAGCTGTTGGATTGGTTTTAGCTAATGTAATCAACCCAGGTAAGAAAATCACCGATAACGATCGCCTTCACAACAGGATTAAATACGAAGTGTGGGCCAAGGATAACGGTGTGGTGATTCGCGACAACAAATGTGAGTCGTGTAAGCCAAGAAATGCGGAATTGGTTCGTGATATTAGAAATTTGGAGCCAGAAACCGATGAGGCAGTGGTATCTAAAATTGAAGCAGCCAATAAGTTTAAGGAAAGCGGCCCTCTGCAGGTTATTGTGGATTTTATCCCAGAGAATATCATAGGTGCATTGGGGAATATGGGGCAGATGTTACAAGTCATCTTTTTTGCTTTGATGTTTGGATTGGCCCTAATTTCAATTAAGCCAGAAGCGGCTAAACCTGCGATTGATTTTTGCTCATCTACCAATGAAGCATTCTTAAAATTAGTAGAGATGGTAATGCAAGCAGCTCCTTTTTTCATCTTCGCTTTAACGGCTGGGGTTTTCTCCCAAATGGCGGGGGATTCTCTTGATACGCTTTTGGAATTATTCAAAGGTTTAGGGATCTATATGACCACGGTGATTTTAGGACTTTTGGTTATGATTTTTGCTTTTTATCCTTTGCTATTGAAGCAAATTCAGAAGAAGAAATTCAAGTACAAAAAGCTCTTTCAAGACTTGAGTCCAGCTCAATTCTTGGCTTTCTCAAGTAGCTCGAGTGCGGCAGCGCTTCCTGTTACGATGGAATGCGTGACGGAGAACATGAAAGTTTCAAAGTCAGTGGCGGATTTTGTGCTGCCCATTGGGGCAACGATGAATATGAATGGTACCAGCTTGTATCAAGCTGTAGCAACCGTATTTTTAGCACAGATGCACGGAATCGATCTCGAGTTTTCTCAATACCTCATGATAGTAGTTACAGCCACCTTGGCCTCGGTTGGTTCTGCAGCGGTACCAAGTGCAGGATTGGTGATGCTGGTGATGGTACTGAGTGCCATTGGATTAAACCCTGCTTGGATTGGTATTCTATTTCCTGTAGATCGAATTTTGGATATGAGCCGTACCGTGGTGAATGTTACGGGAGATGCAACCGTATCAGCGGCCATTGATCATTGGGAGAAAGATTAACCCTACTTTTCAAGAATGTAAAACAGATTTCCTTCCGCAGGGTTGTCCGTCCATTCGCCGGCATTTTTTACATATCCAATGTTGCGTTGTGATACGATTTTAAAGCCTATTTTTTGGATGATATGCTCTAATTCTGTTGCGTAGAAATAATGTAGGTAGGCCACAGCATTGCCGCCGTTTTTTTTGTAAAAGACATCCCCTTCATCGTAACCCATATAATTCAAACCATGACTGTAGTGTATGGATTTTGCCGTTAAACCCCATTCGTTTATATTTTCTATGTTAAAAACATCAAAGTAGAATCTACCACCGGTTTTGAGTTCCTTATAAATTTTTCTCAATGTTTCAAGTCTCTCTTCACTGTTTGGAACATGTCCGAATGCATACAAAAAGTAACAAGCATCGTAATATTCAGGTCTTAGCTCGTAATCAAGGTACGTGCTGTGTATGCCTTCAAATCCCTTTTCAATCGCTTCTTGTACCATTGACTCGCTCATGTCTAAAATACTAACCCCAAATTCTGAGGAGCAGAGGTCGCGAATTTCTTCGCTTCGTCTTCCGGTCCCGCCAGCAATATCCAACACCATGTTTGGTTTTAGGTTTTCAAAATCATCGGCAATGGCCTTATTAATTGCGCGTGTATAGGCGGTACGAGACTGATGTTGGGTGTCAAATGAATCGTATTCTTTTGCCTGTTCGTTATAATAAGATTGCAGCATTTCAGATATTTCTTCTGAACTAGGCTTAGGCAGAATAGGATATACAAAATGGCTATTTCCTTTTGCATTTTGTCCTTCAAAAACGAAGGCGTTTTTCCTAAAATATTTGAAGTTTTCTTTCGGTTCCCGAAAGCTGGCATTGGCCGCTTTTTCATTTAAGGTACCCATGTTTTTGGTTACGGGGTCAAACAAGGTTAAACCATCCAAGTTTTCGAGAGCAGGATAATAAATGTGCAGGGTGATAAGTGCATTGGTTTTACTGCTGTTACGAATTAAGTGGATGATTCCATCCGGTTCGTTCATGATACCGCCTTTACGGCAACACAAGGTTCTAAGTTGTTTGAGCTTGCCTTCTTTAAATGAAAACTCAATATTTTCCCCTTCGCCATCCAATACCAACACATAACCGTAAAATCCTGAATGAAAATGAATGGCAGAAGCCGCTTCTGGAGGCCAATACAAAACAGCAACCTCCAAAGGATCAAGTAATTTGATGTCCCGGTAATAATCACTGGCCTCTGATTTTTCATAATCATCCGCATTTTTTGAAAAATCCAATCGATGTACATCTATTGACCTGGTAAGTTCACCTAGCTTTTCATAAGTTATTTCGTTTTTAGAGAGGGTAGAGAATAAGTTTAAAATGGAATGCATGCGTCTTCGAAATTATCGAATTTTAAGACTCAAACGAAAAAGATATCTCATCTTTGAATGTTAAATGTACTTTAAGCGAGTTTCTCTTTTTTGTTTTGGAATCATTTGTATCCTCAGGTTAAATGCCCAACAGCCTGACCTTCATTTTATTGAATGCGAAGGTTCAGAGCAATTCAAGGAAAAGGTTAAATCCGTATTCGATTTAGATTCACTGATCATCAGCCAAGGATTCATCTCTAACAGCTTATTTGAAAACCCCAATACAAAACAGGATGAACCCCTATTTGCATTGAGGATGCGTTTAAAGGATGATTCTTCAACTATGACCGACTGGTTACCTATTCTATTAGTGGATATGGGCGTTCCTCTTGAACCTGCTGTTCTTATGGTGGATCCGGATGATTCTATATTGATGAATCGAGTACTCTTTGATACTTCGCTGAGAGCATCGTTGGGTTGGTCAAATGTCACACGCATAAAAAATGACAGATTCTGGAAAGATTCGGGTCATTTAGAATATGTTGACTTAAAGGATTTTATTTTGCCCTTGCCCTGTCATCGAGATGAGATTTACATTCGATATTTTTCAAATGAAGACATCAATTTATCTTGGAGTGGATACGAGGCGAACGGACTGAGTTTTGCTCAAACACGTCTGATTATTAAAGATGAAATATTACACCAAAGAGCCTACCATGAAAAAGAATGTTACGACCCAATCCACATGACACTAGAATTCATGCATCGCAATACGGATATCGCTGAGGTTACTAAATACTTACGCTCACTTACAAATTTGAAAGTGAAACTGAAGGTTTTATTCCCTATTGAGGATTAGTTCAAATTAACATCCATTGGCGCATTTGCCAACCATTTATAGGTGCCTCCTAGGTCACTTAATGCTTGTTTCCAAGCCTCGTCACCGCGCTCGCTAAGGTACTCTTCATTGAAATTTGAAGGTATCCACGTTTTGTTTTCTAGTTCTTTATAGAGCTGCCCAGCTACCCAACCGCAATAACCAGAAACGGCATATGTGTGTTCAAGATTGAGTAATTCTGCTTCCGCAAGATTTAGAATATCCAAAGCATTACCACCCCAATAATAACCTTTACCTATGGATATGGCATTTCGCACTTCTCCATGAGGATGAATAAAATTGATATGCTCTTTTTGTCCTACCGGACCACCCAAACATAGCGGTAGTAAAACAGACGTGGTTTGTTCTTCGTTTTCAATGCGAATTTTGAGTGGGGTGATATCATTCACGATTGCTCCAAGGCTTCCTTCTGCGTTATCCTCAATCACGACAATCACCTTTCTGAAAAAGGTGAGATCTGTGATAAAGGGTTCTGCAATTAAGATTTGTCCGGCATGTAAATATGAACTCATCGATTCACAAATTGAGAAAAATAAAAGACAATTTCAATGAAGAAATTGGCACTCTTCGAATCTGACATTTAAGTGACCTCTGTAAGATTAGATATGAAACGATATCTTTGCTCTAGTGCTCTTTAATTCACTAGAGTTTTGGATTTTTCTGCCCCTAGTTTGGTTAATTTATTTTAGCCTGCCACAGAAGGGTCGTTGGGTATTTCTACTGCTATCAAGTTATTTTTTCTATGGTTTTTGGCAGCCAGAATTTGCAGCATTGATGCTCATGACGAGCGTGATGGATTGGTTTTGCGCTAAGATGCTTTATCAATCGAAGCAACGCACAAAAAAACTCATTTGGATGTGGACAGCCATTATCACAGATTTAATGGTGTTATTCATGTTTAAGTACTTTGATTTTGCTTTAGGGAAATCCCCATTGGCTTCAAGCCTATACCATCAGGATGCATTTGCGTGGATGATAGAGCTGGGTAAATATGTGGTTCCCGCGGGAATATCATTCTATACCTTTCAAAGTATCAGTTACGTAGTTGATGTGTACCGCGGCGATGAAAAACCAGAGCCCAACGTGGTTAAATTCATGCTCTTCGTGTCGTTTTTTCCTCAACTGGTAGCTGGCCCCATCGAGCGTTTTGGTCGCCTGCATAGTCAGTTATTTGCCAAGTATTCTCCAAAGCTTGGAGACATTAAAAACGGAGGTCGATTATTGCTTTATGGTTTATTTCTGAAGGTAGCCGTGGCGGATAATTTAGCAGGTGTTGTAGATGTCTATTATGAGAATCCATCGATTTACAAAGGTGGCTCTTCTTGGTTGGCAAGCTTGATGTTTACCTTTCAAGTGTATTATGATTTTTTTGGATACTCTTTATTGGCTCAGGGTGCTGCTTTATTGTTTGGTATCCACTTGATGGATAATTTCAACAAACCGTTTATTGCGCAGAGTGTACCGGAATTTTGGCATCGTTGGCATATCTCATTGAGTACTTGGTTTCGTGATTATATTTATATCCCTTTTGGGGGAAATCAGGGAGGTAACCTCCGTTTATCCTTAGGCGTACTATTGGTGTTTTTTACCTCTGGTTTATGGCATGGGGCCAATTCAACCATGATTTATTTCGGAATCAGTCAAGGTGTGTTGTATTTGTTTGATCGCTTTGTATTTAAAAAAGTAGGAGCCGATTTTACATGGGGAAGGGTCTTAAGAAGAATAAAAACAGGGGTGTTTTTTATGTTGACCTTGGTCTTTTTTAGATCGCAAAGTTTACCCCAGAGCTTTGAGGTGTATGGTAATTTGTTGGATTTTAGTACATACAGCGATCAACAGTTCTTATCCATTGATCCACAGGTATGGGTTTTTCTTTTTGTTGGATTTGTATTAGATCATTTTATCATTTTAAACAGAGCGGATAAATGGTTGGGTAGCCTAAATATCCTGCCTCGTTGGGTAGCATATTTGTTCTTTATTACGGCCGTACTATTATTCGGAGGTGCGGTTAATCATCCATTTGTTTATTTCCAATTCTAATGAATAAAGAAACAGAGAGCCATAAACAGTCAATGATTTGGTGGAAATGGGCACTTTCGCGTTTGCTGGTATTATGCGGATTCTTTTTTATTCTGAATCTGGTATACACAGAGACCTTATATCCCCATGATATTCAGAAATACTCACGTGTGCGCAATAGGATTGATAGCGCTTTTAAAGAAGGGGATATTATCTATTTGGGTGAAAGTAGCAATAGCAGTTTTAATCCTTGGACGGATACCTTAAATCAAAAGATTTCAGATTATTTGGATCTGTATTTACCAGACAGACAGGTTGAATCCATCACACATGAAGGATATCACCCAGGCTTATTCAAAGAGATGTTGAATTTATTGCCGGACGAATGCGAAAACAAGGTGGTGGTTCTAGGAGTCAATATGCGAACCTGCGGTCCATCGGCAATATATTCATCAAACGAGGCATCCAATCAAAGGGAAGCACTGTTTTATTCTCGTCGACCGGCTTTGTTAACGCGTACGTTTATGGGTTTGCATTATTACGATAATCGCGATGCTAAAGAGCGCGAACGATTGAAATTCAAACATTGGAGAACCAAACCCATCGCTTTAAAGCGAGTATTTCATGATGATTTGGATTATTACCCTCATCAAACGACCCTCGAGTGGATTGATTCCTTGGCAAGAATTTACGGATTACCCGAAGAATTAGAAAAGATTAAGGGAATGGCAGGTGCTTATGTGAAGGAGCTTGCTTTTGTGCTTGATGATGAAAACATCAGAATTCAAGATTTAAAAGAGATAGTTGAGATATGTAAACAAAAAAAGGCGCGTCTAGTGTATCATTTACTACCTCCCAATCAATACCATGCCAATCTTTTATTTAAACACCTAGAAAAAGGTAGTGGAGCAAACCTTTCTTCATTCCTCGAGTATAACCACCAGTTCCTTATTGAAAAGTTCAAGGAATGGAATGTCAACTATATCGATAACTTTAATCTCGAGGAGGCCAACGAATTAAATGCGCAAAACAGGGGGAGTTATTTCACTGATCAATGGTATCCCACCGAGCATTATAATGGGGTAATCAAAAGAAAGATAGCATTTAACATTGCGGCTTTTATTTCAAAGAAATATGCCTTTGAGTTAAGCAACGACACCACGGTAGATACACAATTAAAACAGAACAACTTCCCCAACTGGGATATCATAATGCCACTAAGTTATGGTGGGCTTACATCGGAAGAATGGTTAAGCCGTTAGTCTCGTTCTAAAAGATCCAGCTCACATTGACATTCAAATTCCTTGGCGCAGATGGGAACACAAATACCTCTTGTACAACGTTTCTACTTCCATACATGTAGCCCCAAGTGTAGCCGTTATTTACAAAATAGTCATTGAAAACATTCTGAACGTTTATTCCAAAACGTAACGCATGACCATCCCACTGGTGCTGATATGAAGCATTTAACTCTGTAAACGTATACGAAGGAATTGACCTGTAATCATCACCCGTATTATCTAAGTATTGTTTACCAACATACTTCTGAAGAAGTTGAAGTTCCAACTGCTTCTTATTGCCTGGTTTGTATCGATAAGTAAGTCCAGCTGACCCCACAAAGTCTGGTGAATACGCGATAGGTGTCTCGTTAAACACGGAGTCAACCGATGAATAATCTGCATAATCAATCCAATTAGCCGTAAGCTTTTGAATGCGATTTTGACTGAAAGCAGCATTAAAGTTTAGGAATAAGTCGTGTTTTGCTTCGATTGATTTATACTTCTTTACGGAAAATAAACGGATGGTACTCGCTAACTCAATACCCCGACGGTAACTCTTTGCAACATTTTGTCTGAGGGGTGTTCCTACATCATTTAAGGCACCGGTTAATACTAACTGGTTTTGATAATCCATGTAATAACCTGTGAAACTGAATTTGGCTCTTTTTAGATCTATGGAGTAGCCTAACTCATAATCGATGAGTCTTTCTGGTACTGGGATTTGTCCCTTTTTATTATCGGTAAAGTCACTTCTGGCTGGTTCTCTATTTCCCATGGATACCGAAGCATCCCAATTATGCTTTACACGGTCGGCATCATAAAAATAATGGATGCCTGCTTTTGGATTGAAAAATAGAAATTCACCTTGAAAATCGATATTCAATAAATCATTATCTGTGCCTTCCCCTGTATGGTTTACATAACGCAATTGTATATCAGCAAACGCTTGAAATCCGGGAATTATAGACGATGTATGGTTCAATTTTAAAAAAGAACTTAGGTCGGTTTTATTACCAGTTGATGTGTAGTACTCAGCTGGTAAAGCTGCCGGGTTCTGCTGTTTAAATGGGCTGATACGGGTGACATCATTGTTTGGTTGTCCGATTTCCGGAACAACTCCAAAATGAGTCCCGATATATCGATTTCCACCGAAACCAATTTGTAAATAATTGGATGAATTGATGGTATGAAATAGGTTTAGATTTAAACCAATCAAGTGATTTTGCAACCAACGCTGTCTGATTAGATTACTGATTTTTTGCGTGTCGGATCCGTTTATGATGGAATTGATTCCGTAATAATCAAGTTCATCTTGAAAGCGGAATTGCTCGAAATATCCCTGTCCGAAGGTGTAATATGCGGTGGCATTAAATTCCCATTTTGCAGATAGGTTTTTCATCAAATAATAGTGAAGGTGATGTTGGGTGTAGTTATCTGTTTCGTTTGGATAATTGTAATAATTATAGGTACTGGGATTGGATCCAAATAAATTGGCGCTGTCTTGATTGTTGCGGTACATACCAATATTACGTGTGTAATGATCCTTTAAATTTTGGCTGTCAGTGGCTGTAATGGTTTTATTAGGATCCCCTAAACGGTACTTTTCTATAGGTATTCCCCACCATGCTTGATAGGTCTTTTCCCAACCTCCAAAAGCCAAAAGTTTATGACGCCAATTACGCTTGCCCTCAAGCTGAACGGAAGCCATATATCCATAAAGGTTGGTGGAGGCTCTATCAATAAATCCATCCGATCCGATATGGCTAAGTCGTATGTCGTAGGAGATTTGTTTTCTTCCTCGTAACGATTTAATCCCACTCGAGTGTTTAGCTGTAATCTTTCTTGAATTGAAACTTCCGTAACTCATGGTTAACTCTGTGCTGCGATTAATAGCACCACCCGTTTCAATTAAGACGCTTGCACCAAATGCGCCTGCACCGTGCACAGAACTTCCAACTCCACGCTGTATGTGCACGTTTTTTGCAGAACTCGCTAAATCAGGCATATTCACCCAAAATGTTCCTTGGCTTTCTGCGTCATTAATAGGAACGCCATTTACGCTGATGTTTGTACGTGTCGCATCACTACCTCTTACGCGTATTCCGGTGTAACCTATTCCGTTACCCGCATCGGACGTAACCACAATACCGGTTTGATGCTGAAGTAACATAGGCAAATCTTGACCGTTGTTTCTAATCTTGAGATCTTCTGCTTTAATGGTTTCATTGGCGGCCATGGAGGCTTTGCCTGAACGACGGTAAGCCCGAATGATAACCCCTTCCATAGGAAGGTAGCGTCTGATAGGTAGCATGGGCGGACCGATTTTTGGTATAATTTTCTGTTTTAAAATAATTCGCTTGACATTCGTTACCGAATCTTCGACTTGAGAAAAAGCAGCCTGTGAAATACAAAAAATGAAGGCGCTGACGATTAATTTATACATATTCATCACTCGATTATTATTGGGCATTCGAGCGCAAACATGCGTATGGAACATTTCCCTTCGCAGGCATTATCCTGATCAGGTTAACGGGTGTAATCTCAGCACATCGTGCACCCCGAATGCGAAACGAAGGTAAGCGGCTTTGTGTAAATTTGTGGTATGCTCTCCGATAAAATGGGTTTAAACATCGCTAAGCTAGAAGAGTATCACTTCGAAAAAGATAGTTGCAATTATCCGTTTTTTGTGCAGCGAGACGACCTCTTACACCCTACGGTTTCGGGTAATAAATGGCGAAAACTCAAGGGATGGATAGAGGTATACGAATTAGGTGGTTTTGAGGGTGTTGTTACGTTTGGAGGAGCATTTAGCAATCATCTATTGGCAACTTCAGCTGCGTGTAATCATTTGAATATCCCGTGTATCGGAATTGTAAGAGGGGAGGAAGGCTTTGATAATTATTATCTCAAAGAATGCAGGAAGCAGGGTATGGAACTGCAATTTGTATCTAGAGAATCCTATCGAAATAAGGAGGCTATATCATCGGGTTTTAGGAAGGAAAGTAGGAAATGGTTGATTATCCCCGAAGGAGGAAAAGGTGAAGAGGGTAGTAGAGGGTTCAAAGACTTGGTGGATTCATGGAGAGGAAATCACCCAGATATTGTCGTACATGCATCTGCAACGGCGACAACGGCTATTGGCTTAGCGCGTTACTTACCTAAAGAAACTATGGTGAAATCGGTGATGGTTTTGAAAAATGTAGAAGAACAAACCGAGGCGCTTAATTGGTGCCAGACCAATGCAAATCTTGAGTTTATTAATGGGTTTGAGTTTGGAGGCTATGCGAAGTATAACGAGGAGTTGACTTCATTTATTTCTGAAGTTAACAAGTGGTATCCTTTTCAAATTGAGCGTATTTACACAGGCAAGGCCTTTTTTGCAATGCTGCATGATATATTGCCTCAATACCCTGATAAGAAGGTGGTATTCCTTCATACTGGAGGATTGTGGAATGAATCCTGATTATTTCTTGGGTACTGGCATCATTGGGTCTACGGAACCTCTTAGATACAAGCGATGCTTATTGGGGCTTCCCTCGAAATAAACATCTACGTATTTCCTGAAATACCCGAAGGTATTCTCTGTTTTGTAAGCGGCCTCAACCCAACCTGTATCTCCCGGTGCAACGGGTATTCGGGTGAATTCTGTTGCCGTACAAGAACATGCTGCATTCACTCCATCGATGGTTACTGCTTTATCTGAAAGATTCTTGAATACAAATCGGAATGTAGCCGGTGGCCCACTAGGAACTCCAGAAGGGAAAACATGCATAGTTTCATTCCAATCGATGCTATCTAGGATTACCTTATTGGTATCGTTGAAGGCGATGGTTCGATCCAATTTCAGTTGTTGGGTTCTGTGATTTTCTATGATTTCCTTTTGTACACGTTGATGTTGCTGCTTTAAACCGCAGGCTGAAACAAACAACATACTGAACCCAAAACTGGTTAATAACAGGAAATGTATAAACTTACGAAGGGTCATTGGCTATTAGGATTTGTTTGGGTTTGTAAATTTTCGGGGCTTCTCCTCTTTTATAAACAGGGCGCACCACTTTGATCATTCCTTCCATAATCATCTCGATGCCTCCACCCTCATAATCCGCAAAAAGACGCTTGAAATACGGCCCAGGTGGAACATGTTTGGTCATGAAAAAAAGTCGAATAGAATCTACGCTACCCGGTGCTATTCCTGTCTCAGGATAAGCATATTGAAAGCAAATACATTGGGATACCACTTGATGAATCTTGAGAGTGTCATTACTCCTGTTTTGAACGGCAAATACGGCTTCAATTACATCTCCGGAATTGGCATTTATCCGAATGGTATCAGAACCTTTAATTTTCAAGTTACCTTCATTCACATGCATCACTTGAGCATCCCCTAAAGAGAGAAAAAGCCAAGCCAAAAAGAATGTGATGAGTTTAGGCATATATGAGGTGTTAAAAAAGGGTCGCGATTGCGACCCTTGAAATTATTTAATGATAATTGGAGAGATAGGCTTTTCAGGCTCTTTCACCACATTGCCTTTGATGGTCAAGGTGATATCTCCTCCATTTGATTTGACAAAAATATTTTTGTGGAATGAACCTGGACGGCCTGCAGAATTGTATTCCGCTTTGATTACTGCAGTTTCTCCTGGACCTACTTCTTCACGTGGCCAAGAGGGGGTTGTACATCCGCAACTGGCTTTAACATGATTCAATTTCAACGGTTCAGTTCCATTGTTTTTGAAGGCGAATTCATAGGAAGCAATCTGACCTTCAATCACAGTACCAAAGTTATGCTCATTGGTTTCAAACTCAATTCCCGCATTACTTTTTCTTGAGGTATCTGCGGCCTCTGTGATGACCTGCGCTTGGATATCTCTAGTAAAGATGCTAGAGCATATCAGCGCTATGAATAATACCTTCTTCATCTTATTTCAACTCTTTCTTATCTGATTTCCCCGTGTCTGAAGATACGGTACCACTGATGGTTAGGTTGGTTACTTCGCCGTTATCAAAAGTTACTTTTACTGATTTTTGGAAATACCCAGGGCGTCCTTCAGTTCCATAACTGGCTTTTACTTCACCTTCTTCACCAGGCATTACTGGAGTTTTTGTCCAGGTAGGTGTCGTACATCCACAGCTTGGACGAGCCCCAGTGATAACAACAGGTGCTTTGGTGTTATTCTTGAATTTAAACACAACATCTGCATTTGGCCCCATTTCAATGTTACCAAAATCATGTGCCTTGAAACCCCAGTCAATAGGATTGTTTTCTTTAACCTCTTCTTTCTGTGCCATGGCTGAACCAGCAAAGGCTAGTGTAAGCGCGATAAGTGTGAATAGCTTTTTCATTGTATTGGTGATTTTAATTTTCTTTTAATAAAACAAGTATTGTACCAAAGTAGACGTTTTGTACTTAAGTTTCGTTGTCGGTTCGTTTGAAATAAAAATTCCGAGGATAAAAATACCCCCTTACAACTTACGTTTTACTTCCTCTTCGATGTATACTTCTAAGTAGTCTCCTTCAAGTAGGTCGTTGAATCGTTCGATTTGCAATCCACATTCGTATCCTTTGGTCACCTCTTTAACATCGTCTTTGAAACGCTTAAGTGAGGCTAATTTACCATCGTGCTTCACAACACCATCTCGAATGACTCTGATATTAGAACCACGTTCCACTTTGCCGTCTTGTACATATGATCCAGCAATGGTTCCAACTTTAGAGATTTTGAATATCTCGCGAATCTCAACTTGTCCGATAACCTTCTCTACGATATCTGGACTAAGCATTCCCTCCATTGCCGTTTTCACTTCTTCAATGGCTTGGTATATTACGCTGTATGTACGGATATCGATTTCTTCAGTTTCGGCAAGTTGTTTTGCTTTTGCTGCAGGTCTTACTTGGAAGCCAATGATGATAGCATCCGATGCAGACGCCAAGAGTACATCACTCTCGGTAATTTGACCAACACCACCATGTATTACGTTTACTGCGATTTCTTCTGAGGATAACTTCATAAGAGCATCGGTAAGTGCTTCAACAGAACCATCCACATCTGCTTTCACGATAATGTTTAGCTCCTTAAAGTCACCCACTGCTAGTCGTCTTCCAATTTCATCTAAGGTGATATGACGTTTTGTTCTGATACCCTGTTCGCGAACCAATTGCTGACGTTTGTTAGCAAGGGTTTTGGCTTCATCTTCTGTTTCCATGGCTGCAAATACATCACCAGATGTAGGTGCATCAGAGAAACCTAATATTTTGACAGGAGTTGCGGGAGGGGCTTCATCAATTTTTGTTCCACGTTCGTTGAACATGGCCCTCACTTTAGTGTATTGAGAACCAGCGATCATATGATCACCAACTCTTAACGTTCCGTTCTGTACCAAAAGGGTACATACAATACCTCTACCTCGTTCTTGAGTAGCCTCAATCACCGTTCCTTTTGCAAGACGATCAGGGTTTGCTTTCAGCTCCATCATTTCTGATTCTAAAAGCACTTTTTCCAAAAGCTCGTCTATATTCAAACCTTTCTTAGCAGAAATTTCTTGGCTTTGGAATTTACCTCCCCAATCTTCTACCAAGATATTCATAGCAGATAATTCTTCACGGATTTTATCTGCATTTGCTCCTGGTTTATCAATCTTGTTAAAAGCGAATACCATGGGCACTTCGGCTGCTTGAGCGTGCGCAATGGCTTCACGAGTTTGTGGCATGACGCTATCATCCGCTGCAATCACGATGATCGCTAAATCTGTAACCTTCGCACCACGAGCACGCATTGCTGTAAATGCTTCGTGACCAGGAGTATCCAAGAAGGTTATTTTCTTTCCATCTTTTAATGTGACCTCGTATGCTCCGATGTGCTGTGTGATTCCACCTGCTTCACCCGCGATAACGTTTTCTGCGCGGATATGATCTAGTAAAGAGGTTTTACCATGGTCAACGTGACCCATAACTGTAACAATCGGCGCTCTTTCTTGTAGGTCTTCTGAGTTATCAGAATCCTCTTCGATGCTTTCAATTTGAGATTCGGCATCAACAAAGGATACCTCGTAGTTGTAGTCACTAGCAACCAATTGAATGGTTTCTGCATCCAAACGCTGATTAATGGAAACCATGATTCCCAGCGCGAAACATTTAGAAATAACCTCGGTTACTCCAACGTTCATCATGGTGGCTAGTTCATTAGCAGTAAGGAATTCGGTTACTTTGAGGATGCTACTTTCAGCAGCTTTTCTTCTTTTTTCTTCCTCAAACCTTTTATTCCTGTTATCCCTATCCTCCTGGCGCTTTTTACCCCGGTTGTTATTACGTCCACCCATGCGGTTGATGGTGTGACGTACGTTTGAACGGACTTGATTTTGGTTAACCGGCCCTTTGTTGTTTTTGTTAACTCTACCCGTAGACTTGTTCTCTTTGTTAGCGTTCTCACTAACTTCCACTTTCACGTTGACACCTTTTTCTTTACGCTTACGCTTTTTGCGTATTTCTTGCATGTCTTTACGCGCCTCTTTGGCAAGGGAACTATTTCCCGTTTTTTGCGTAGGGAGGTTGATTTTTCCTAAAACCTTAGGTCCACTAAGTTTTTCTTTTTTGGTCTCAATATGTTCAGAGGATTCATCATTTTCCTCATTTACAGGTTCCTCTTTTATAGGAGCTTTTACCTCTTCAACCACCTTTTCCATCTTTTCTGCTTTGGTTGATTCGGCTGGTTTTACCGGTTCAGCCTCTACAGTTTTTTCGGCTTCTTGTTGGGGTTTTGGTGCTTCAGGCTCAGCAACTTTTTTCTCAGCTTTGGGTTTTTTCTTGCCGGTATTCAGGTCAATGTTACCAACCACTTTCAAAGGTGATTTCTTTTCCTCTTCAACAGGAGCTGGTTTTTCTTCTTTAACTGTTGTCGGTTCTTCAGGCTTAATCTCTGGCGTAGGTTTTTCCTCCTTAGCGATAGGAGCAGGCTCTTCGACAGGAGCCGAAGGAGCAGGAGCATTCGAGATGGGCGCAGATGGAGTTGGACGAGCAGGTTTTTGTTCTTTGAGCTTATCTGCTTCTTCTTTCATTGCCTTGTCGGCTGAAAACTCCTTCAAACACTCAGAGTACATTTCTTCTGTTATTTTAGTGGTAGGACGTGCCTGAACGTCGTGCCCCTTTTCTTGAAGAAACTCTGCAATTGCTGAGGTGCTTCTGTTTAATTCACTTGCTACTTTCGCTAAACGGTATACCGCCATATTTATTTCAAAATTAAAATTAACCTATTGATATCGCAAGATTTTCAATGCATCTGTTCAAATACCATTGAGGGGCTTCACGATAAACCCGTTTTTTTCTTCTTTTAGACCATTTTTTACTCCTCCTCAAATTCCTCTTTCAGGATTTTTTGAATTTGTTTTACGGTCTCTTCTTCTAAGTCTGTTCGAGTAACCAAGTCTTCCACTGGTGTACGCAGAACATCCTTCGCTGTATCCAATCCAACTTTCTTGAACTCTGCAATGATCCACTCATCTATTTCATCTAAGAACTCATCTAAGTCCACATCGTCCTCAACGGCTGCATCTACACGGTATACCTCAATTTGGTAACCCGTTAATTTACTAGCAAGCTTAATGTTGTGTCCTCCACGTCCAATAGCTAGTGAAACTTGATCACTTTCAAGGTAAACATTCGCTGTTTGTTCGGTGATATCCATTCTGCTGACTACAGCTGGCTGGATGGAACGCTGAATAAATAATGCATCGTTGGTGGTGAAGTTAATCACGTCGATGTTTTCGTTTCTTAATTCTCTCACAATACCATGTATTCTGGCACCTTTTACACCCACACAAGCTCCAACAGGATCAATACGGTCATCATAACTTTCTACCGCAACTTTTGCTCTCTCTCCTGGCTCACGAACAATTTTCTTAATGGTAATCAAACCGTCAAGTATTTCAGGAACTTCGAGTTCAAATAAACGCTCTAGGAATTCTGGGGAAGTACGTGATAATACAATACGCGGACTTCCTTTTTCCATATCAACGCTGTGAATAACGGCGCGGATGGAATCCCCTTTTTTGTATATGTCCCTAGGAATCATTTGATCTTTTGGAAGAGTAAGTTCGTGTCCTTCATCATCCAACACCATGATTTCCCTTTTCCATACATTGTATACCTCCCCGGTAATGATATCACCTCGGCAATCGCTGTATTTCTTGAATATCTCATCTTTTTCCAACTCAATGATCCTACTCATGAGCGCTTGTCGAGCATTTAGTACGTTTCTACGACCGAAGTCTTCTAAGCTAATTTCTTGAATACAATCTTCTCCAACTTGATAATCGGGTTCGAGTTGCTGAGCATCTTCTACTGTGATGTGTAAGTTCTCATCCTCGACTTCGCCTTCTTCTACAATTAAGCGTAAGTGGTACATTTCAATATCACCTGTCTCTGTGTTGATGATGATATCAAAATTGGCATCTGCGCCATATTTCTTCTTCAAAATGTTGCGAAAAACATCTTCTAACACACGCATCATGGTTGCGCGGTCAATGTTTTTGAATTCCTTAAACTCGGAGAAGCTCTCCACTAAGTTCATTCCGAGGTCTTGCGCGTTGGCTTTCATTTTATTTAAAACTTAAAATTATTGTTGCTTCTTTAATGCTCTCGAAGGGGATGATGACAGTTTCAAGGGTGACTTTCTTTTTCCCTTTTTCTTTCACCTCGTTTAAGAGATGAATTTCATCGTTCTCCCATTTTTCGAATGCGCCTTTGTATTGTTGGTCTGTTGTTTTGATCTTTAACGATCGACCGACGTGTTTTCCAAATTGTCTTTTGTCTCTTAATGGCTCGGTGGCCCCAGGAGAGGAAATTTCAAAGGTAAATGGGTTGTCTCCGAAATCCTCCTCATCAATCATTCTAGAAATGTGTTTGGTGAATTCGGTTAGCACACCCATGGAGAGTGCCTCTTCACAGTCCATGTAAAAACGAAATAAGCCCGTAGGACTTACCGTGTGATGAACCACGAATAATGAGAATGCAGCCGCTTCTGCATCTACCATTTGCCTGAGTTTTTCTCCTAGTTTTTTCATTCCATTAAAAAAGGGGACTGCTTTTCGCTTGCCCCCTTCCTATCAATAAATTGGAAAAGTACTGCAAAGATAAGGAAATAACCCTATGCCGCAAACTATGTTATCACGATCAGAAAGTCTGGATTACATAGTATAATCTGGGTTAATCCAATAGGTAGGCTTTTTTAATGATCACATCCTCTTCGGGACGATCGTTTTTATCACGTTTGACCTTTTGAATTTTATCAATGGTGGCATAACCACTGGTTACTTTACCGTATACGGTGTAATTCATATCTAAGAATGGAGTTCCTCCCCAAGTCGCGTATATGTCTTTAACCCGATTCGGTATGTTTTCAAAAATACTGTCAACCTGAGGTTTTACTCTCGGTTTGATTTCGTCTACAACCTTTCTAAACGCTACTTCACTTTGCATGGCTTGCGCGGCTGCCATTCGTTTCTTGAATTCTATGTTTTTTGGATCTTGCAAAAATTGACTAATCATTTTATTGCCCAAACGCTCTTTAAATTCGGCTTCTTCATACTTGTTCCCAGTAACAATGTAAAATTGACTTGCAGAGCTTTCTTTTTTGGGGTTGATATCGTCTGACTCTCTAGCGGCAGCCAATGCTCCCTTGAAATGGAAAATACTATCTCTAAACTCTGCGGGTATGGTGTAATTCGGTCCTCCATCTCCAAGTTTTTTACCTTTCGGAGCATTTTTTGAGTCAGGATCTCCTCCTTGTATGACAAAACCATCAATTACCCGGTGGAACAACAGTCCATCGTAGTATCCCTCTTTGACTAGCTTGAGGAAATTATTGCTATGTTGGGGAGTGGCTGGATTTAGAGCCAAGCGGATATCACCAAAGTTGGTTTCCATCATGACTTCCGGCCAATTACCGGAATTGGTTGTATCGGGCATCACCATCGCCCGTGTTGAAAGGGAGTCTTTGGTTTCTCCAACAAGGTCTTTTTCAGTCGCTTTGTTTTGACACGAAGCCACCCATAATATGAAGGTGGTTAAGATTATTGTATTACGCATGGAATTCGATAATTTCTTCTTGTTCAAAGTATTCAATGATATGTTGTCTTAAAAGGCTTTCCTGTTCCAACAAAGCCAAATTCGGTAGGGGTTTGATATTTTTCCACTCAGGCCATCCTTTGCGATTGAAGCCCTCCATTTTATAATATCCTGAGTAGCTCAACAATTTACAATTTGCGATATGCATGAGTCGGGTTTTTTCCTCTTTTGTAAATGCTTTTTCCGGGATTTCGCCAAGTTCTCTTATACCAATTAAAAAGAGCATAGCATTGAGATCTGCTTTTTTATCAAATTGTTTCTCAAAAAACGACATAACCTGTTGCCACTTCTTTTGGATTTCTTTATTCAGCGTTAGCTCTTCTGCCTGCATAGCATCAAAGTTACGAACAAATTATGTCGGAAATCCCAATTTGCTATGGTGTAAGTTTGTATCATGCAAACGGAGTCATCATCCAACCACGATCATTTAGAATCTTTGACCACTGAGGAAATCATCTCGGGAATGCATGAGGAAGATAAATCGGTGAATACTGCCATGAATTTAGCATTAAAGCAGATAACAAGAGCTTCAGAGGCGGCATTTGGATCTCTTCAATCTGATGGTAGATTGTTTTATTTAGGTGCTGGTACCAGCGGTAGACTGGGAGTTGTAGATGCATCCGAATGTCCGCCAACGTTTGGTGTTGATCACGGAGTGGTGATTGGAATTATGGCAGGTGGTGATGGAGCTATTCGTAAGGCAGTAGAATTTGCTGAAGATGATACCGAACAAGGCTTTTTAGATCTAGAAGCATATGATGTATCTGCCAAGGATATGGTCATAGGGATTTCTGCTTCTGGTCGCACACCTTATGTACTAGGAGCTTTGCAGAAGTGCAAAGAAAATGGCATCAAAACGGGATGTGTGGTTTGTAATAGTGATAGTAAAATTGCGGAAGCTTCAGATTATCCTGTAGAGGTAATTACAGGACCGGAGTATATCACGGGTTCTACCCGATTAAAAGCCGGAACCGCCACCAAATTAGTGCTGAATATGATCACAACCAGTTCGATGATTCGTCTCGGGCATGTGAAAGGGAATAAAATGGTTGATATGCAGCTAAGTAACGATAAGTTAATCGATAGAGGAACCCGAATGGTCATGGAGGAGACAGGCATCGACTATACCACCGCTCAAACGGTATTATTGAAAGAAGGCAGTGTGAGAAAAGCAGTAGATAAGCTATCGCAATACTAGGCTTATCCTAAGATATCCCAGGTTTTATCAGCCAGAAGTCTTACGGTATGTAAGAACTGATCAAATGGCATATTTGATCCCCACTCGTATGGTGCCACCATGCTCAAAACTTGACTTCCGTCTTTTTTCTGATAAAGATGATAAATGCTATTCACCACAGGCTCAAAATTCATCTCGGCCTGATAAATGGAGTGTGAAACTTCCAATCTTTTTTCAATAGACTGTGCCTGTTTGATTAGTAGCTCCGCCTGTTTCTTCAACATTTGTATCTGTTGCTCTGCCTGATGCTGCATCGCTTCATGCGCATTGGCTTTGAGCATACGTTTATCAATAGGCTCTATCTTTGGTGAACTTACACTTAAAGCGTAAGGTGCGTTGCGTAGTTCGCCTTGATATACGGCATCTTTCAGGAATAGCGGACGGTTATCTTTTCCCTCTTGTGATTGATCGTCTTGTTGTTTTTCTTTTTCCGACACGAGTAAGGATAACAAATCACACAGGAAAAAGATTAGTTAAACCAACCCTTTTCTACCAATAACTGGGCAATTTGTACGGCGTTAGTTGCTGCTCCTTTGCGTAAATTATCAGCAACAACCCAAAAATTAACCGTATTCTTTTGCGATGGGTCTAATCGTAATCTTCCAACAAACACCTCGTCTTTTTCGTGAGCATTGATAGGCATCGGATAAAGATTTTGTGATGGGTCATCTTCAACGATTATCCCAGGAAAATCAGACCATGCACGGTAAATTTTAGATATATCGGGAGTTTCTTCAAATTCAACGTTCAGGCTTTCGCTGTGACCACCCATGGTTGGAATTCTAACGGTTGTAGCCGTGATGCCTAAACCAGGAAGCCCCATGATTTTTTTGGTTTCCTGCATCATTTTTTGCTCCTCTTTGGTGTAGCCATCTGCTAAAAAAACATCGATATGCGGGAGTACGTTTAAGTCGATTTTATGAGGGTACACGGGAGTAGTATTTTGGCCTTCTCGTTCATCAAAAAGTTGTTTTACCGCTTGTTGCCCAGTACCCGTAACCGATTGATAGGTGCTAACAACGATACGCCTGATTGTGTATAAATCGTGCACTGGTTTTAACGTCAATACCATTTGAATGGTTGAGCAATTTGGATTAGCAATAATTTTTGCCTCTTTCATGAGATGATCTGGGTTTACCTCAGGTATCACCAAGGGTACGTGCTCATCCATTCGCCAGGCACTGGAATTATCAATGACATAAGTACCGACAGCTGCGAATTTAGGTGCCCATTCCAATGAGGTTGAGCCACCTGCCGAAAAAATGGCGATATCTGGTGATTTGGATACCGCATCTTCTAGTCCAATCACGGAGTACTCTTTTCCGCTGTAGTTCACTTTTTTACCAATACTCTTGGCAGATGCAACAGGGAAAAGTTCGGTAACTGGGAAGTTTTTTTCCTCAAGAACTTGAAGCATTTTACCACCCACTAAACCGGTTGCTCCAACAACAGCTATTCTCATGATGCCGTATCCTTTTCAGTAGATTCTTCCTCTAAGAGTTCGCTAAAAGCATCGTCTTGGTTAGCTTCATCCATGCTGTCTTGTTGTTCGATAACGGATTCTTCTACCGGCTCGGAATTTGATCCACAGGAACCAAACATGCTTGCAGCACCAAAAATGATGATATACGTAATTTTTTTCATGTTAAAATATTTCTAAGTCCTCAAATAAGTCGTGCCAAAGTGTCAAGTCCTTTTTTCCTAATTCGATTTCTTTTTCACAATCAAGACTGAATCCCTCAGGACTATGCTCAAGTAGATCTTTTGAAGAACGCTTTGTTAAGTCAATACGCGTGAGGTGATTGCTATTGCCCCAAGCACTATCATGCGTGATGATGGATTCATTTTCTTTGGGTTCTCCTGTTACAATCCAATCGGTCAGGTCAGAAAATGCTGTTTTCAGCTCATTCAACCGTTGATTGGAACATTCTATTCCATTAACCGGGAGAATATTAATATACGTTTCAATCTGTTCAATGCTGGCTTCATGCACTTCTAGGATGAGTTTTGGCCCGCTGCACCAACCAATGATTTCTTGGATTTGTTCGATGGCAATGGCATTGGGCCCATCAATGGCGAAACCAACCCATTCGGCTAGCGCCGATGCCGCAAAACGTGCATCATTTAGGTCTTGTACGTGATTAAATTTTATTCTCCACATGCTGATATACAAAAAAGGCCACCTTTTCGGGTGGCCTTTTGATTATACTAATAAGGTCACCGGTTCTTCTAGGTATTCTTTTAGTGTTTTAAGGAAGGCCGCTCCCATGGCGCCGTCCACTACACGATGGTCACAACTTAATGTGACCTTCATGGTTTTCACGGGTTTGACTTCTCCGTTTACAACGCCAACGGCGTCTTTAACGGTTCCTACAGCTAGAATGCAAGCATCAGGTGGATTGATGATGGCTGTGAATTCTTCTATACCAAACATTCCTAAGTTGCTGATTGTAAAGGTGTTCCCTGTCCAATCTTCCGGTTGTAATTTCTTTTCTTTGGCTTTTGCTCCATATGCTTTTACCTCTTTACTAATTTCAGATAACGGCTTATGGTCGGCAAAACGAACCACTGGAACAAGTAACCCATCCTCAACAGCCATGGCTACACCGATGTGAATGTGATGATTGGTTCGGATTTTCGTTCCCAACCAGCTAGAGTTGATGCCAGGGTGTTTGCGTAAAGCAGCAGCAGATGCTTTAACGACAATATCATTCATTGATATTTTTACATCGCTGATTTCATTCATTTGCTTACGTGCCTGAACCGCTTTGTCCATATTGATTTCTACGGTTAGGTAAAAATGAGGCGCTGAGAACTTAGACTCACCCAAACGTGCGGCAATGGTTTTTCTCATTTGAGAAACATTTACCTCAGTGAAGCTTTCCTCTCCGAATACTGCCGTTGAAACGGATGTAGTCGCTGGAGTTGAAGAAACGTTCTCTAAATCGCGCTTAACGATTCGACCATTTTCTCCTGTTCCCGAAATGCTATTTAGGTCTATTCCTTTTTCTTCAGCGATTTTCTTAGCAAGCGGACTAGCTTTCACCCTCGCATCTGTTGCTGCAGGTGCGGGTGTGGAAGGTGCGGGTGCTTCAACTGTAACTGCTTCTTCAACAGGAGCGGAATCAGCTGGAGCCTCCTCGGCAGCAGAACTTGTATTTCCAGCGCCATCTAGTAGCGCTTGATAATCTTCGCCTTCTTTTCCAATTACAGCTACAGGTGCGTCGATAGCTGCAGCTTCACCCTCGTTAATCGCTAGATGCAGTACGACTCCCTTGGAGTAAATCTCCATATCCATGGTCGCTTTATCGGTTTCTACCTCTGCGATGATATCGCCGCTTTTTACAGCGTCGCCTACCTTCACATTCCATTTAACAATGACACCTTCAGTCATGGTATCACTCATTTTCGGCATGGTTATCAATTCGGCCATAATTTTTGCTTGTTTTGGAATCCGCAAAAATAAGACATTTTTAACCGAAAACCTGTTTAATCTTGGCCCCCTAATTCAATCAACGTTGTAGGTGAGTTTAATTACCTTTGTTTAAATCATCGCCACTATGACAAACTCACATCCTTACGAAGAATTCCTAAAACACGTATTAGATACCGGAGTAAAGAAAGAGGATAGAACGGGAACGGGGACAATCAGTGTTTTTGGTGGGCAGTTGCGCTACAATTTAGGAGAGTACTTCCCATTGATTACAACAAAAAAGGTCCATTTGAAAAGTATCATTTACGAATTACTATGGTTCCTTAAAGGCGAAACGAACATTGGATACCTTAAGGAAAATGGTGTAAGCATTTGGGATGAATGGGCCGACGAAAATGGTGATTTAGGTCCTGTTTACGGAAAACAATGGCGCTGTTGGGAATCTAAAGATGGTCAAGTAATCGATCAAATACAACAAGCCTTGGACATGATTCGCAATACCCCTGATTCCAGACGAATTTTGGTAAATGCATGGAACGTGGGAGAAATTTCAAAGATGGCATTGATGCCCTGCCATACCATGTTTCAGTTTTATGTGGCGAATGGCAAGTTAAGCTGTCAGCTTTATCAGCGGAGTGCGGACTTGTTTTTAGGTGTCCCTTTTAACATAGCTAGCTACGCACTGCTCACCATGATGATGGCACAGGTAACTGGTTTAGAACCCGGGGATTTTGTTCATACCTTCGGAGATGCTCATATCTATTTGAATCACATGGAACAAGTGAACAAACAATTGAGTCGTGAGCCCAAGCCTTACCCTAAGATGAAATTAAATACCAACGTCACGGATTTGTTTGACTTTGATTTTGAAGACTTTACTTTAGAAGGTTACGACCCCCATCCGGGAATAAAAGCTCCTGTTGCCGTATAATCTTGTTAACTAATTATCATTGAAATGAAGACCAAATATTCTTTGCTTACTCTATTGGTAGTATTACTTGTTGGCATTGGTTGTAATAAAACCGATGGAGGTGGTCCTGATCCAAAACCTGCATATCAAATGGAAGGTAAATGGACATACAAAGACAATAGTTTGAATACCATGTACATCTTTGATGGTGGGTTGCGATACACGTATTATTGCACGAGTGGCAATTGTGATTCATTATATAGCACTTTTGAAGCGGGTGATACAAACGCACTTCCAACCACTCATCCGTACACTTTCATTAACGATACCTTGATGGTGGACCTTCATTTTGGTAATAAATTGATAAGTCGTGTAAAATTTGAATGCGATGGTCAAAAAGCTTGGGTAGAAAAAGGCGGTTACTATCTCCATCGTTTGCATTCAAATTGCCAATAAACAGGCTCTTTTCAGAAATTTATTTGGTATATCTTTGGGGGAGCATCCCGTCCAAAGGGTCATTAGTACATCGATATGGAACTTATATTCAAGCAGATGTTGGCTAAAGCTAGCGTCTTCGTTGGGTTTCTTTTGTTTCTTTCGCCGTTAACGGCTCAGCAGAAACAAGCAACCCTATCTGGGTTTATCAGCGATAAAACTTCAGGTGAAACCTTTAGCAATGCAACGATTTCGCTTTATCCTAATGGTACATCAACGACTACCAATACATATGGTTTTTACTCCATTACCATACCTGCCTCTGAAAAGCAAATAGTGTATATAACCCTTTCTGGATTTGAAATAGATTCGTTTCATTGGGATGCTCAGAAAAACAGAGAACAGAATGCCCAATTAAAAACAGCAGGAAAGGTTGAGAGGATGACTGGTGTTGATATTAGATCTAAAAAGAATACCGTTGCCGATAAGGTAGATATGAGCCGTATCGACATCCCTGTGAATCAAATTAAGAAAATCCCTGCATTGATGGGTGAAAAAGATGTGTTAAAAGTAATCCAATTGATGCCGGGTGTTCAAACCGGTGGAGAAGGGCAAAGTGGTATATACGTGCGCGGTGGAGGACCTGACCAAAACCTCATGATTTTAGACGAGGCCATCGTGTACAATGCTTCACATTTATTCGGATTTTTCTCTGTTTTTAATGGCGATGCACTGAAATCGGTTGAGCTAGTTAAAGGGGGATTCCCCGCCCGATACGGAGGGCGACTGTCCAGCGTTGTTGATTTAACCATGAAAGAAGGGAACAATCAGCGATATACAGGTGAAATAGGCGTAGGTTCCATTGCTTCTCGATTTACCTTAGAGGGGCCCATAAAAAAGGGAAAGAGTTCCTTTATGATATCGGGGCGAAGAACCTATCTAGACTTACTCATTCAGCCTTTTGTATATGCCGCTTCTGGTAATAATTTGGGCTATTATTTCTACGACTTCAATGCCAAAGCCAATCACAAGTTTTCCGATAAAGATAAACTGTTCTTCAGCGGTTATTTTGGGAAGGATAATTTCTACACGGTGATAAGAGAGCAAGATTCGAGATTGAACACAGATTTTGGTTGGGGAAATAGAACATTGACCGCAAGATGGAATCACGTGTTCTCGCCCAAACTATTCTCAAATGCCTCACTCATTTATAGTCATTACAATCTCAATATTGGCCTGAATTCATACAGCCCATTTGATACATTTCTTTTGAGTTACAAGAGTATTATCAACGATTACGGAGTTAAATATGATTTTGATTGGCGCCCACATCCCAAGCATCAAGTTCGTTATGGAATGCAAACGACTTGGCACCGTTTTCAACCGGCAGCACTGGTAGTGAAAGCGGGTCAAATGGATGAACTTACCAACGAGATTAATGTCATCAATACCTACGAGTCTGGTTTATATATCGAAGATCTATGGAAGCTCAACCGATTTAAGTTAAACCCTGGTTTTAGGGTGAGCCATTACGCCGTTCAAGGGAAGAATTACCTTAACCCAGAACCTCGCTTTTCGATGTCCTACAACATCAATAAAGATCTCGCAGTTAAGGGCTCTTATGCTCGAATGTTCCAGTACATTCACTTGTTGAGCAACTCAGGAATTTCTCTTCCAACCGACTTGTGGGTCCCGGCTACTGCGAACCTACTTCCTATGCGAAGTGAGCAAACCGCAATAGGTATAGCAAAAGATTTTGACCAAGGTTTTTCTGTAACCCTAGAAGGGTATTACAAAGACATGAAAAATGTGATTCAATACAAGGAAGGAGCCTCCTTTTTATTAGAGGATGATATTTTTGAAGGATCGGGTACTGCTTCCAATCAAACATGGGAATCTGCGGTCACTAGAGGAGATGCTTGGAGTTATGGAATGGAGTTGTTCCTCCAGAAAAAAACTGGACCCATTACAGGTTGGATCGGATACACCCTTAGTTGGACTCAAATGAAATTTAACGAGTTAAACTACGGCAGGCCATTTTTTGCTCGTTACGACCGCCGTCACGATATATCTGTTGTGGGGATGTATGAAGTGAAGAAGAATGTAGACTTTGCTGTTACTTGGGTATATGGAACAGGAAATGCAGTAACAGCCGCTCAGGGTTATATCCCTGGAAATGCACATCAGATGTCGAGATATCCCATAATCTGGAACCCCGATTTACAGAGTTATAACAACTTTGTGGACTTTGGTTATCGAAATAATTTTAGAATGGAAGCCTATCACCGGCTCGATCTAGGACTGCAATTTCATAAAGAGAAAAGAAAGGGTACCCAAACCTGGGAAGTTAGCGTTTATAACGCGTACAATCAGGCCAATCCATTTTTCTATTATGGTTCCTCGATAACTAATGGAAGAACCGGAGAAGAATATGTATCAATGAAGAAAGTTACCCTGTTTCCATTAATTCCTTCCGTTAGTTACACCTTTAAATTTAAATAAAATGAAGTCCTCCATAAAAATAGCATTACTCAGTTCATTGATTTTATTTCTTCATGCTTGCGAGCAGGATGCACTAGTAGAACCGCCTGAGTTCGTTAAACAACCGGTATTTATGTGCTTAATGACACCTCAGTCTAACCTAATAACTGCCTCCGCTGCATTTACCAAGCCATACTACGGCTTGCAAATAGAAGAGGTGGACTATATCGAAAATGCCGTGATGGTGATTAAAGATAATCAGAGCCAGGAGGTGGATACATTCACTTACACTCGCGAAGGCGAGTACATTTTGTTTCCTAAAAACATCTCACTAAAAGAAAAAAACAAGTATACGTTAACGGTCTATATGCCAGACGGTAAACAACACTTCGCTCAAGCAACGGTTCCACCGAAACCAGATTTTGACAAACTCAGCATCAGCTATTTAAACTTGAGTTCAAGTGTGGTAGATGACTGGGGGTACGAACAGAACCCATACACGATTGAGTTAGAATATGACGCAAAAGAGGTAGATAGATATTTTGTATCCACTCGTTTTGATGGTTTTGTGTACAACGCGAGTGGCGATGTTATTGAAACATCTATTTATTTCTCAGAGGATGTTCAAGCCATGAATCCCAATAAAGTTTCCTCATTTGTAAGCAGGTCTTATTTCTATTCTGGATTTGGGTATGAAGGCCCATGGTCATTGGATTCCTTCTCTGGAGCAATCTACACGATGGATAAAGGATATAGAGATTTTTATACTTCTCAATACCAGGATGAAGGTTCTCCCTTTAACGAGCCGACCATGTTTAAAAGTAACTTTAGTGAAGGAGCTTTGGGCGTTTTCGGCTGCTATGATTACAGACAGGGTTCTATCACCTATCCCAAATGACGTTGATAAGCTCGCCACCAGCGGTCGGGCATATCTCCATCACAAACGTTTTGATAATCTTGGTATGAACACCCAATAAAGAAGGTTTCTTCTTCATAGGGATGTGGAACTTCTATCCACCAGCGGTCACTTTTCCTACTTTTATAGAAGGTGATTTCATGCCCCGTACTTTCTATTCTATTTCGATAAATCAGGTAGTTTTCATCGTTTTTCACGGGATGGTCATTGAACCTTGAAGTATAGCCTTCAACAAAATACCACACCATTTGTGCGACTAATTCATCCCCTAAGCCGTGAGATCGATCATTCGAAAGTCCATAGAATGTTGCGGAGTTCAGCATGTTCGATAGCCCTGCATATCGAGCTATTTTAACCGCTTCTTCTGCATAAAGCCCGTTTGGTGAAGGTTGAGTGAGTCCGTCTATATCCGCATTTCGGACCGCATTTAAGTCAAAGTACATCGAATGCGCACTTCTTAATATGGGCTCGGTTTCTTCTAGCGTGTTTCGGATATTTCCCAAACGGTAGTTTTCAAAGTTGAGGCTATCCAGTTGATCAGCCGTTTCATCAGAAATGTAATAAGCCTGAGTAGCAATAAAATCAATGTTGGATAGTTGTTTGCGGTATTTTGGAGAACTCAGAATTTCGTAGTAGTCACTGCCTGCATCGAAATTAATGCTTGGAGTAACACAGGCCAATTCTAAGGGTGTTTTACTATCTCGCTGGGACCTATGTTGAGGGATGAGGTGGCTTTTTTCATCGCTCAGCACGATGACAATGAGGTTTAACGCGAATAGTTCACCCAATGCTTCGCTCATGGCGAAGTCACGTTGTTTTTGGTCGGATGGAGTTTTAAAGTTGCCCAAATCAACAATGGGAGTTTTCCCAAACCTCCAGGTCAAAGAATACAGTGATTTTCTGATTAAATGGGATTGCTCACCTATTCCTACTATCGCAATTTTAGCGGTACTGAGTTTAGGAAATAGTTTGGAATACAATTGTATATTCCCACCAAATGCTTGGGAGGGATGTTTGATTTCCTCTACAACCGAAGAAGGTACGGGATCAAAATAAGCTTCCAACATACGAATGATGCAAATTCGTGATTCAAGTCTTAGGTATGATAGAAAAGAATGCACACATCTGCGCGTGTACATTTTTTACCACGTTTGTGAGCGTGAATTTTATTTTGGAACAATGCGGGAACTCAATTGTTTCTATCTGAAACAAAGCACTTAATTTTGCGAAACAATGAGCCAAGGATTCCATAAACTAACCGTTAAAGAGGTCATTCAAGAATCTGCTGATGCAAAAACCATCGTTTTTGATATACCTGCTGACCTAAAAGAAATATTCTCTTACGAGGCTGGGCAATACTTAACATTTGAATCAGAGATTAATGGGGAAAATGTTCGCCGTTCATATTCTTTGTGCACGTTTGATGGAGTGGATGCCTCCCCGGCAGTAACTGTGAAAAGGGTAGAAGGGGGAAGAATGAGTAATTTCTTCAATGACCATGTTGCGGCTGGTATCGAATTGGATGTGATGCCTCCATTGGGGAATTTTAAGGCTGAGTTAAATGAATCTAATGCGAAACATTACGTATTGTTTGCAGGTGGAAGTGGAATAACTCCTGTATTTGGAATTGCTAAAGCGGTATTATCAACTGAGCCGAATAGTCAAGTTACCTTGGTATATGCCAACAGAGATCAAGATTCGGTTATTTTTAAAGATGGAATAAAGAACTTGGAAGAACAATCCAACGGCCGTTTCAAAGTATTGCATAGTTACGATAAAGCTCCATTTACCTGGTTTGGTTTAAAGGGTCAGCTAACCGAAGAGAAGGTTCAGAACATCGTAAAAAATAAAATAGGAGGTTCATTTGATACCTATCCATTTTACATCTGTGGACCAGGTCCCATGATGAGTGTGATTAAAAATGGATTGTTGGGTACCGGTGTTCCAAAAGAGAATATTAACATAGAATACTTCACTGCTCCCGGTAGTTCTGATTCATCCGAAACCGAAGATACAGCTGCAGAACAAGGGTTCGACGGCAGCGCAGAAGTGATGTTGACCGTTTATGGTAAAACACATACCATTGAAGTGGATGAACATTCAACCATTTTAGATGCTGCGATGAAAGAGGGAATTGATCCTCCTTACAGTTGCACCGTGGGCGTTTGTACCACCTGTCGTGCCAAAGTGAGTCAAGGATCCGTGCACATGCTGGAACGAGAAGGCTTAAGCGATAAAGAAATTGAAGATGGCTTCGTTTTAACTTGTCAGTCTCAGCCGCGCAGTGCCAAGATTGTGCTCAGCTTCGAGTAGACCAAAATTTTATAATTGGGCGGAGTAGTTGCGAACTTTTTCCAGCAACTCCTGAAAATCTTGTGGCAAAGCTGCCTCAAAGTGCATTTTCTTATTTTCTGTTGGATGCATAAAGCCTAATACCTTAGCGTGCAAGGCTTGTTTTGGAAACTGCTTGAACCCATTGGTAATGAACTGTTTGAACTTTGGGAGGTTTGCTCCTTTGCGAATTTCTCTCCCTCCATACATTTCATCTGAAAATAGCGGATGGCCCATGTGCGAAAAGTGTGATCTAATTTGGTGCGTTCTTCCCGTCTCAAGTTGACACTCAACAAGGGTTAGAAAATGAAATCGCTCCACCACACGGTAGTGAGTAATAGCAATTTTTCCATCCTCAGGATCATCGAAGTGTTTGCTTTTTCTTCGGTCTTTGGGATCCCGTGCTAGGTAACCTCTAATGGTGCCTTCGTCCTCTGCCAGTTCTCCCCATACCAAAGCCAAGTATTTTCTTTCTATACTATGATCGAAAAACTGCTTCCCCAAATGCGTAAGTGCCTCATCGGTTTTACCCACAACGAGCAAGCCGGACGTGTCCTTATCAATACGGTGAATCAGTCCTGGGCGGTGGTATTGTCCTTTTTCAGGAAGTTCTCCAAAATGGTAAACCAATGCGTGAACTAAGGTTCCTGTGTAGTTGTTGAAACCAGGATGTACTACCATTCCAGCGGGTTTGTTTACCACCACCAACTGACTGTCTTCGTGGACAATATCAAGGGGGATGTTTTCAGGATATATTTCAGTATCCCGTGGCTCCTCAGGTAGAACCACCCTCACATGATCAGCAGGCTTAATTTTGTAGTTACTCTTAACTGTTTTCTCGTTCACAAGTACACATCCTGCAGAAATTCCCGCCTGGATTTTTGTTCTTGAAGCGTTGGCTATTTTATGCATCAACCAGCGGTCAATGCGCATGAATTCTTGTTTGGGGTCAGCGGTAAAAGCGTAATGCTCAAATAACTCTTCCTCTTCGGAATGATCTTTCTCTAGTTCAGTCAAAGGAATACGAAAATAGGTAAAAGCCTTGTACCGCTTCTAATATTCGAAAACAAAGCGACCCATTCTTAACCCGGCCCATCCTGCTTGATGTATGACCACATCCTTGCCATCTTTGTTTTTTTGAGTAACAGGTTCATCTAAGAACGTGTGGGTATGTCCTCCCAGAATCAGATCAATACCGGATGTTTTCCTGGCTAAGGTTAGATCATCAATCTTTTCGGAATCTGGATATTCAAAACCAAGATGAGATAAAACGATGACGGTATCACAGTTCTCTTTGTGACGAAGTTGGTTTATGTTTTCTTGTAAGATGTCAATGGGGTTTATATAGCTCAGACCCTGTCGATTATTTTCACCTATTAAACCTTCTAAGTTCACGCATACGCCAGTAACTCCAATTTTCACAGGGCCTTTTTTGATAACCTTGTAAGGAGTAACGATTTCTTGTAATTCCGATTCAGACATTTCGTAATTACATAATACCGTCGGGGTTTGATGCCGTTTCCTTAGGGTATATAAATGGTTTACACCTTTATCAAAGTCATGATTACCTAAGGTCGTGGCATCGTATCCCATTTTTTTCATCCATGAAAGTTCTGGATCGCCCTGAAATACATTGAAATAAGGTGTTCCTTGAAACACATCACCGCAATCAAAAAGAGCCAAATGCTCGTATTTTGAACGATACTCTTGAATAACCGAAGTCAACCGGGCCATCCCACCTTGATTGGGGTAACGTCGATGATTGGCCGGGAAAGGAAGGAATCGGCTATGGAAATCATTGGTATTGAGCAATGCCCATTGCCTTGCTCTTGGTTTTGTCCAGGATTCTAAAGGACGAAGCATCATTCCACCCGCAAATAGCCAACCTGTTCGTTTAATAAAGTTTCTTCTATTCATGGTTGATGTATTCTAAGGGTTGGACGTGGTAGAAGACCGTTATTTGACACAGACTCCTTTTTTAATTCCTCTAGGAACATATCGCGAAGAAAAATTCCTGTTTTTGTGATTCTTTTTGCCTTCTTAAGCATGTTAAAACCATCACCACCGCCAAGCATAAAATCGTTGGTAGCGATGCAATAACTTTTTCGGCTATCGAATCTATTCCCATTAATGATTGCTTTAGAATACGTACTGTCATTAATCCATAATTCTGCTCCAGCAATGGGGGTGCCTCCCAACTTAGCGATGTAATCAAACAGGGTTGATATATCTGATCCTTTCAAAACTAATAGAACAACTTCGTTATCAAATGGCATGACTTCATAAATATCACCGCGCTGTATCTGTCCGCTATCGATACTTTTTCTCAATCCGAAGTGATTCAATAAAGCAAATTGTGGCTCTGGGTGATTACTCTGTTTCGCCCATTCTCTGCTTCCTAAAAGAGTCCAATCTGCACATAATCGGGCAAGAGTTGCCTCAGTCTGGCTTTTTTCGGTTACTCGACCCCGCGTTTCAACCGGTTGGAAGTAGTATGGGCTAAAGCCAATGCTTACCCCCATTTCCTTTTTTAGGGAATCTGAATAGTAATTGATCCACCCTTGGGTTGATGAGTCTTCAGCAATCCTATGATTAATTGGGATAAAACCCTGTTGTTTTATTACGGGTTGAATTCCACATCCTAGAATACCAAATAGAATTAATAAGCTGCTGAATCGAACGGAATTGCGTACTCGCATGACCGATTCGAATTTGTTGCGTTTTGGTGAATACAATGTGACTAAAGTATTAATTGGTCGTAAATTAAAAGGATTAGATTTGAGGAAAGAATAAATTTTAAGGATTTTTGTAAAAAATTATGAGAAAGATATTTGTAATCGCCGCGTTATTTTCCTCGGCTTCGTTAAGTTTCGCTCAAGAGGTAACCCCTTGTACCGAGATCTTTATCTCAGAGTATGTTGAAGGTTCTAGAAACAATAAAGCCCTAGAGCTTTACAATCCAACAGATGCAGAAATTGATTTATCTCAATACCGCACAACCCGTTGGCAAAATGGATCAGCCACTTGGGCATCTCAATATAGTGATGTATTGTCTGGGAAAGTAGGTCCTCGTGAGACTTTCGTAGTGGTGATTGATAGGACAGATCCTAACGGAACGGGCGTCGATACCCCAGTGGTTGAAGATTTACGTAATAAGGCTGATCTGTTTGTGAGTAAGGATTACAATGTTTCATACAGCATGTCTTTTAATGGAGATGATGCTTTATCGGTTGATAAGTACTATGCTGACTATGAGACATGGGTAGCCGTTGATATTTTTGGTAAAATTGGTGAGCGTCCTCCTTTTGGTGGTTGGAGTGACTCTTTCCCATACAATGAAGGAAACGGAACGTGGTACACCTCTAATCATACATTGGTTCGTAAGCCAGAAGTGACTACAGGTATTGATACTATTATGCCTATTCGCCGTGGTGTTCAAGAAACAGCTCCTCAAGCGGTGAATCCACAATATTTTGATCCTTCTGCTGAGTGGGAATTATATCCTCGCGATTTCTTTGATTCATTGGGCTCACATGTATGCCGTTGCGCAACATTATCAAACGAGAAACAGCCAAAGTCAACCGCGAATGTGTATCCAGTGCCAGCTAAAGATCGTATTTTAATCGATGCAAATTCAGCGATTTCTAATGTACGTATCTATGGAGTGAACGGACAAGAGTTAACAAATCAAGTAAGTATTGTGAGTCCTATTGCTCAGGAAAATCCAATGCACCGCATGTTGGAAATGACAAAGCTTAATTCTGGGGTTTACTTTCTACATATTGAGTTGGTGAACGGAAACGTTATCACTAGACAAATCAATAAATAAAACAGTCTTTTTATGTTGCGCTACCTTGCGGGTCTAGTCTGTTTACTTTGGTTTGTTGGTTCTGCAATTGGTCAGGTAACAATCAAAGGAAAGGTAACAGATGGTATATCCGGTGAGTTGATCGAAAATGCCCGTGTTACCGCGGGTAGCACAACAACAGAAACCGATAAGTACGGCAATTATATTATAAAAATCCCCATGGGAGAGTATCAAGTCAAGGCAGAAATTGACGGGTACTCCACTGAAACACAATTTATTCAAGCGGATCGAAATTTAATCCGAGGAGTAAATTTTAAGTTAGAGAATTTAAGTTCTTCTATTCAAGCTGTACAAATCGTAGCTTCTTTAGCGAAAGACCGAAAAACACCGGTGGCTTATACCAACATCTCGGGTAAAGAAATCAAAGAGCGTTTAGGTAGCCAGGACATGCCTGTATTGTTAAATAATATGCCTGGAGTGTATGCTACACAACAGGGTGGAGGTGCTGGAGATGCGAGGATTACCATCCGTGGTTTCAATCAAAGAAACATAAACGTGATGATTGATGGTATACCAGTAAATGACATGGAAAATGGTTGGGTATATTGGTCAAACTGGTTTGGTTTAGGAAGTGTTACCGCCTTAACTCAAGTACAAAGAGGCTTAGGGAGTAGCCGTATGGCCAATCCTGCAGTGGGTGGAACGATTAACATTATAACCCGTGGTATCACAAAGAAACCACGTTATTCCGCAACAATGGAATATGGTGATTCCCGGTATCAAAAGTTTAACCTGGATTATTCAAGTGGGTTACTTCCTGGTAATTGGGGCTTCACGGCTGCGCTTACACGCCGAACTAGCACGGGGTATGTGGACGGCCTTTTTGATGATATGTGGGCATACTTTTTCAAAGCAGAAAAAGAATGGGGTAGAAAACACAGGCTGTCACTTACTGCGGTGGGTGCTCCTCAAAATCACGGTCAGCGATCGTATAAAGCACGATTGAGCTTGTATAATCAGGCACTTGCAAGAGACTTAGGTATGGATACGGCGTTAGCTGCAAGCAACGGTTTGAATATGCCTGTGGATCAAGGTAGAAAGTATAATCAACACATGGGCGAATTTTCTACACCTGTGGCTTGGGATAAAAAAGGGAATGTCATTCTTGCGGCGGACAAACGTATCATGAATGAGCGTACCAATATGTTCCACAAGCCTCAGATTTACTTGAAATATGACTTCAAGCCTAATAATAAATGGTTTTCAAATACCATTGCTTATGTATCCATCGGTCAAGGCGGTGGAACCAGAAGTGAAGGAATAAACCAAGTTCCAAGTGTTTATGGGCAATTCGATTTTCAGTCAGCGGTAAATCAAAACATGGACTTTGGTCAATTTTCTGCTTACGATCCTACTTATTCAACTACAGAACGAAAAGCAAATCGTATCCTCGCACGTTTGGTTAATAACCATGTTTGGTATGGATTCTTAAATACTACTCAATATAAACCGTCTCGGTTTTGGACTTTAACGGGTGGAATTGACCTTAGATCTTATGTTGGGCAACACTGGCGCGAGGTGTATGATCTACTTGGTGGTGAATATTTCATCCCAGATGCATCTGAAAAAAATCCGCTTAAGGACAATAATCATATGTATCGTAAAGGTGATAAATTCTTTTACCATAATGATGGTGTAGTTGACTGGTATGGAGGTTTCTTTGAAGCTGAATACTCAAAAAACCAATTGACAACCTTCGTAAACGTTAGTACTAGTCAAACCCGTTATCAACGTATTGATTATTTCCGAATTGACTCCAACGAAAACCCAGGTAGGACAGCTTCTTTAACGTTCACAGGGTACACAGCAAAAACGGGATTGAACTATAATTTTACACGTAAATTCAATGCCTTTGCCAACTTTGGTATTTTGAATCGACCTGTGCGATTTAGCAACGTTTTTGATTTGCGTAACGACATTGTTCAGGATGCCGAAAACGAAATGGTTTATGCCATCGAAGGAGGTGCTAAATACAAAAGCAGACGGTTTTCGACTACCCTGAATTTATATTATACCGATTGGAGGAATCGCCCAGTTGATTTTAGACCAACCTTTAGAGATGCCGATGATAATACCCTAACTTACAATATCAATGGATTGCAAGCAAGACACATGGGTCTTGAAGTGCAATCAGCATTTAAAGCAGGTGACGGAATAACCATCGAAGCATCCATTCATATTGGAGATTGGATCTGGCAATCGGGTAGTGCTGCTTTGGTTAGAAATGAGTTCGGAGATTCAGTAGGAACCTTTGATTTTGATGCAACAGGCGTGCACGTTGGTGATGCAGCACAAAATCAATTAGCTGGGTTAATTCGTTGGGAGCCTACCTTAATACCTGGAGCTTATGTGTCTCTTCAATACGTTCATTTTGGTAAACAATTTGCGGATTTTGAGCCTATAGCTTTGAGAGGAGATATGAAAGGAAAGGAGTCATTTCAAATTCCTAATTATTGGTACATGAATATTACGGGGGGATATTCATTTAAGTTGAAGAACAAAGTACGTGTGCGTATTTATGGTATGGTGAACAATCTTACCAATAATTTTTACATCTCTGATGCTCAACACAGAAGCACGAATAGCGATATCAATGACCCTGGTGCTGCTGGTTTTGTGTTTGACCCAAGAAATATGGAGGTTTTCGTGAGCCAAGGGTTGCGTTTTACCACGGGACTTAGGGTCTCATTTTAATTGCGAATAATGAAAAAAATAGTATACATTTTAATTGCACTTTTTGCAACAAACCAAGCTCTAAAAGGGCAAGGAACCCTCCCAATGTTTTGGGATATGGATGGCACCGATGTACCTACCGGTTTTAGTGCCGATCAAGGTCCTGCCGCATCTAAAACCACTTACTCCTTGAGTAAATTGGTGCATAGCTCTCCATATGCTTTAAGATTAGACTACACAACCGAATACTTGCAAGCGCATTGGAGTGGGAAGGCCGATTCGATTACCTTCTGGATTGCTGGAACCATGGGCTCCGGAGCAACTAGTTGGGAAGGCGAAGTAACCGTTGATGAAAGTGTGAATGGAACCACTTGGAAAACACTCAAATCATTCAATAATGATATCCCAGATAATACCACCCAATATTTGGTTAGGGTAAGTTCAGAAGCTCGTTACTTTAGAATTTACTACAAACAAAAAGTATCAGGTTTCAATTTGGCAATCGATGACGTAACCATCCGTCCTAAAGGTGCCACTGAAAATCCTGAGATAAAACTGTATTACGGTAGTGAGCTGATGAGTACTGAAGGATCCGTGAAAACAGGAAATGATACCTTGATTAAGTTTCGGGTGTTCAATAATTCAACAAAGAATGCCCTGAATATTTCGGATATCTCCCTAAGTGGTAATCAGGCGAGTGAATTTAAAGTGCTCACACAAACACCGGTTTCGATTGAGTACCAACAGTCAAAAGATATCGAAATAGAGCTAATCAATAAGAATAACGGTACGTATGCTGCTACCATGAGTATTGCATCTAATGATCCTGATCTATCTAACTATTATTTATTTTTTAGCACTATAAGAGGTAGTAAAGCATCGGAACCAACGGCTCAGCCCAAGGACATGCAAGTAGATTCAAAAGCGTTTAGGTTATCTGCTGCATTTAGCAATTCTGGAGCGGAAGGATATTTGGTTCTCGTTTCCAATGGAAGTGCAACTGACCTGCCAGTAGATGGCGTAACATATGAAAGAGGAGAGTACATTGGATCCTCGCGTGTATTACACAGCGGTGCGGTGAATGGAGCAGTGGATATAGACAATATCATTGCGAACACTTCTTATCAGGTTCGCGTGTTTGCATTCAATGGTTTTGGAGAATACACCAACTATTTGGTTACATCTCCTGCTACGAGTAACGTAACTACTCCTGGTTTAGATCCTGCAGATTACTACTCAAGCATTGATACTTCATCCACAGATTTTGTGAAGGATTTGTATACACTGATCAATCCTCATACCAGAATTTATTACAGCAACTACAGCTCTTTTGTCGTAAACAACTTTGAGCAGCGCGATACCACGGATGGCAAAGCCGTTGTGGATGGCTTTTACTCAGGATATAAGTACATATTTGAACCACCATTCGGACATTCAGTAATGTCTAGAGAGCATTGTTACCCTCAGTCATATATGACCAAAGTGAGCGACAATGAGCCTAACTATAGCGATTTGCATTTCCTATTTACGGTTCATCAGTCAAAAGTAAATGCCGTTAGAAGTAATTACCCATTGGGCGAAGTTGACCCTAACTCCATTTCTTCCACTTTTGAAGGTGGGATTTTCGGTAAGAATTCTGATGGTAAGTTCGTATATGAGCCGCGTGATTTTGCAAAGGGAATTGCAGCTAGAGCCAATTTTTATGCTTGTGCAGCCTATCATACCGCTGATTTTCCTTTTACATTGCCTACCTCTAACCAGTTCATTAATGAATTACAATTCCAGGAAATCCTAAAAAAATGGAACAAGCAATATCCCCCCAATAATTGGGAAATTGCGCGCCACGAGTACATTGCTGAAACTTCTGTTCAAGGCAATCGTAATCCTTTTATTGATAATCCAAGCTGGGCTTGTAAAATTGATTTTGCGATGATGAAGTATGATGCAAATGCATGTGCTCAAGGACAAAATAATACCAAGCCAACAGAGGAAGTGATTGTAAAAGTATTTCCAAATCCAACCGTGGATAATCTTCACGTAGACTTGAGTGGTTTTAATGGTAGAGAGGTTGAGATTTACGTGGTCGACTTTTTTGAGCGCACCATTTATGAGGGTCACACGACGAGTAACTCAGCAAACATTTCTACTCAAAACTGGAAGGCTGGGAATTACTTATTGTTGATTCGTTCAGCAGATGGCGCTACCTCTGCACAAACGATTGTAAAGCCCTAAAAATGAATTTTAGCAGCGAAGAATGGTCGAATTATTTTGACCTATGGTTAAAAGAAGATGTAGGTAGTGGTGATCATTCTTCGTTGGCATCGATTCCTCGTGGAACAAACGGATCTTCACAGTTAATTCTAAAAGAAGACGGGGTTATAGCCGGTTTGGAGTTAGCCCAAGCGCTATTTGCTCATGTGGATGAACAGGTAATATTCACTCCTAAAATGAAAGATGGGGAGTTCCTTAAGAAAGGAACTATATTGGCCACGGCCGAGGGTCCCGTTCATTCTCTGTTGGTAGTTGAGCGTTTAATGTTGAACCTCATGCAGCGTTTATCTGGTGTAGCGACCCAAACACATGATTTGGTTCAAATGGTCAGACATACGGGCGTAACCCTATTAGATACGCGTAAAACCACTCCAGGTTTGCGCTTACTAGAGAAATGGGCGGTTACCATGGGTGGAGGAGCTAACCATAGAATTGGACTCTTTGATATGATCATGCTTAAGGATAATCATGTCGATTCTTCAGGTGGTATAACTACTGCTGTTAACAACACAAGAGAATATCTAAGAAAGAACAACTTAGACCTTGAAATTGAGGTAGAAACGAGAAGCCTTGATGAAGTGAGGGAGGCGATAGACAATAAAGTAGATCGTATTATGTTCGATAATTTCTCACCAGACACATGTAAAGAAGCCGTTGTTATCGTTTCTGGCCGTGCTGAAACAGAGGCATCAGGTGGAATCACCGTTGACACCTTAAAAGATTACGCCGAAACAGGCGTTAATTATATTAGCATCGGAGCGTTAACGCACAGTGTCAAAGCCCTTGATATTAGTTTTAAAACAAAATTTAAGGCATGACTTTTGTACCAAGAATTGAAAACAACGAATATGAATAAATTGAGATATATATTAATGGCGTCATTGTTGGCTGTGGGAAGTATTATCGCTTCGCCAAATCCAGTGACACCTGTAGTAAATCAATCAACTGAAGAAGAAGAGACTGGATTGGTATGGTATTCTTTTGATGAAGGATATAATAAAGCCGTAAAAGAAGATAAAATCATTCTGATTGATGCCTACACTGATTGGTGTGGTTGGTGTAAGGTTATGGACAAGAAAACCTATACCCAGGCCGCAGTTATTGAATATCTAAATGAGAATTTTGTTTGTGTCAAGTTGAATCCCGAAGTAGAAAAGGAATATAAGTTTGCAGATAAAACCATGCGTTCCTCTGAATTGCTTCAATATTTAGGACATGGTAAAGTAACAGGTTATCCAACAACCATTTTCTGGTTGCACCCAACACAAGAAGAACAGCGTTTTGTTCAGCCAGGGTTTTTAGGTCCGGATGACTTTTTAGGATTACTTAAATCTGCGCAAGCAGCGAAGGTAAAGAAGTCTTAATTTCGCCCCATGGGCAGACACAAACGTCGCGTTTCTTTTCTTGACGGATTAGAAATCACTGCGGTAGGAGCCGAAGGGCACGCCATAGGTAGAAATGATAGTCAAGTCGTATTTGTAAAATACGCAGCACCTGGTGATGTTGTAGACGTAAAAGTCACCAAAAAGAAGAAGAATTTCCAGGAAGGACAAATCATCCGTTTTCAAAAGAAATCATCGGACAGAATTGACCCATTTTGTCCGCATTTTACCTATTGCGGTGGTTGTAAGTGGCAGCATTTGCCATACGAGCATCAATTAGCCCATAAGCAACAGCAGGTAGTAGATGCATTAAATAGAATTGGAGGAATATCAGATTTTGAGATTCATCCTATCTTGGGTAGTGAAGAAACCACTGCTTACCGAAATAAGCTTGAACTCACGTTCAGTGAGAAAGCTTGGTTGGTAGACTTTGATAAAGAGCGTGATAAAGGCATGCTTAAGCCGAGTGCGCTTGGGTTTCATGTACCTGGTCAGTTTAGTCAAGTGTTGGACATTGAGAAATGTTATTTGATGCCTGATTATGTAAATGATATTCAACGAGGCGTAAAAGCATATTGTATTGAACATCAGATTAGTTTTCATAACATTCAAAAGCATGAGGGAATGATGCGAAATATTATGTTTCGCTGTAATTCAAAGAATGAATGGATGGTAGTGCTAGCTTTTTATCAAAACGATCAATCCATCATAGAACCGCTCATGAATTATATGAAGGATACATTTTCTCACATACACTCCTTGGGATATATCGTGAATGAGAAAATGAACGATTCCATGCAGGGATGTGAGGTGGTGCATTTCGCCGGAGAGCCGTATTTAACAGAAGAGTTGGGATCTCTTAAGTACAAAATCCAGCCTCTGAGTTTTTTTCAAACAAACACAAAACAGGCAAAAAACCTATACGATATAACCAAAGATTTTGCGGAGTTAAGTGGAGATGAGTTAGTTTATGATTTATACACTGGTACGGGCAGTATTGCTTTGTACGTTGCAGATAAAGCCCGTTTTGTTGTGGGCGTAGAATACGTAGAAGCTGCCATAGAAGATGCAAAGGTGAACGCAGAATGGAATAAGGTGAATCATACGGCATTTTATGCGGGTGACATGAAAGAGGTATTTACGCAAGAGTTGTTTGACAAACATGGCTTACCCGATGTGATCATTACAGATCCTCCACGTGAGGGAATGCATCCCGATGTGATTCAACGGATTTTAGAATCTGGTGCTAAGAAAATTGTCTATGTGAGTTGTAACCCAGCCACACAAGCGCGGGATGCACAACTACTATCTGAGGGATACCAATTAACGAAAATCCAACCCTTGGATATGTTTCCACACACGCATCACGTTGAAAACGTTGCCTTATTTACAAAGAAATAGCGTTGGATCTTTAAGAGAATGCAGCTAGAACAATATCGTTTTGTTCCTTATCGTGTACTTTCTTAAAGCCTGTAGCAGGACTAGCTGAACTTCTTCTTCCGAAGTATTTTAGACTTACAGGGAACTCATAACGATGCAAGTGTAACCATGCGCCTTGATTCATCGGCTCCTCCTGAACCCAAGCGAAGTCAGCTCCTTCGAATTGTTTAAATACATCAGACAATACCCACTCAGGTAAGGGGTATAATTGTTCAATTCGGATTACCGCTACATCATCGTGATTGTTGTTTTCCTTTTCTTGGAGCAAATCATAATAGATTTTACCTGAACAGAATAAAACCTTACGAACCTTTTTACCCACGTTATCATCGAGAATTACTTCTTGGAAATCTCCTTTGCTCAAGTCGGTTAATGTGCTTACACACTTAGGATGACGCAAAAGACTCTTGGGTGTCATGACAATGAGAGGCATGGTATAATTACGCTTCAGTTGTCTTCTTAAAGCATGGAATAAATTCGCAGGAGTTGTACAATTCAATACCTGCATATTTGCACCTGCACAAAGTTGCAAGAATCTCTCAGGTCTAGCTGATGAGTGCTCTGGCCCCTGTCCTTCATACCCATGCGGTAATAACATGGTCAAACCACTGAACTTTTTCCATTTTGCCTCTGCTGAAGAGATAAATTGATCAATGACGATTTGAGCTCCATTTGAAAAGTCGCCAAATTGTGCTTCCCAAATGGTTAAGTCGTTTGGTGTAGTACTACTATATCCATACTCGTAACCTAATGCAGCGTATTCGCTCAATAACGAGTTATAAATACTAAATTTTCCTTGTTTATCGGATATATGCTGAAGCGGAGAATATTTGGTCTTGCCCTCTTGCTCTTTAACCACAGCATGACGGTGGCTAAACGTTCCTCTTTCGACGTCCTGCCCTACGATTCGTACATTATGCCCTTCGTTAAGTAAGGTGCCGTATGCCAATAATTCACCCATTGCCCAATCTATGGTGCCGGTTTCCATCATCTTTTGACGGTCCTTGAATAGGTTTTGAACCTTTTTTATCGGTAGATGCTCTTCCGGGATATGGGTGATTTTTTCTCCAACTAGTTTGACATCTTTCGCATTAACAGCTGTTTTAGCTTTTGTTTTTACTGTCTTTTCACTTGCGTGTTCGTATCCCTCCCAAGTATTGACAATATTGGGTTTTTCGGGTTTGAACTCACCCTTGGCTAATTCGAATTTTTCCTGAAGTAGAGATTTGAATTTTACCTCCATCTCTTTTGCAATTTCAGCATCGATATCACCTCTTTGCATCAATAAGTCCTTGTAAACCTCTCTTGGGTTTGGATGCTTATCGATTAGTTTGTACATATCAGGTTGAGTAAAACGGGGTTCGTCTCCCTCATTATGGCCATATTTACGATATCCCAATAAGTCAATGAAGATGTCAGAGTTAAACTCGTTACGATAGGCCATGGCCAATTTAACAGCATGAACAACCGCTTCAATATCATCTGCGTTGACATGCAGGACAGGACAGAGGGTTACTTTCGCAACATCTGTGCAGTAGGTAGATGTTCTACCTTCTAAATAGTTGGTAGTAAAGCCAATTTGATTGTTCGTTACAATATGCATGGTTCCACCAACATAATAGGCATCCAATCCACTCATCTGTACAACTTCGTACATGATACCTTGACCAGCAATTGCTGCATCTCCGTGAATTAAAATAGGACAGATTTTGTCTTCGTCGCCATTGTATTTATTATCCAATTTTGCACGTACCAAACCCTTAACCACCGGATTTACCGCTTCTAGATGGCTTGGGTTATCGGCTAATCGTAGGTGTACGGTTTTGTCGGTTGCCGTAACCACATCCGTGCTAAAACCAAGATGGTATTTCACGTCACCTTCGAAATCATCAAAATCACCTCCCTGAAATACGTTTCCTTCAAATTCCGAGAATATATCGCTGTAGGTCTTATTAAAGATATTCGCAAGCACATTGAGTCTTCCTCTGTGAGCCATGCCGATAACAAATTCTTCTACATCAAGTTCTGCACCATACTGAATGACAGCATCTAATGCTGGTATTAATGCCTCCAAACCCTCTAGTGAGAAACGCTTTTGACCGATATATTTTTTGTGAAGGAAGTTTTCAAAGACGGTCGCTTGATTTATTTTCTCGAGGAAATGTCTTTTTTCATTTGTGCTTAACTGAGGGGTGTTTTCAGTTTGCTCAAAACGATCTTGTAGCCAATTTCTTCTTTTGGGATCACGGATATAGCTAAATTCACATCCGATACTTCCACAATACGTTTTTTTGAGTTTGATAATGATGTCTTCGAGTGTGGCCTGTCCCATTCCCAACTCAACACCGGCATTGAATTTTTTGCCTAAGTCATCTTTGCTCAGTCCAAATTCTTCAATATCTAATTTCGGAGTGTAGTTTCTTCTCTGGCGAATAGGATTGGTTTTACTAAATAAATGTCCACGCTGACGATAACCCTGTATGAGGTTGAGTACCTTAATTTCATTAATGGCATCTTCGCTTACGGCGCCTCCCACTTGATACTTTTCCGTTCCTAAATCAAATCCTTCGAAGAATTTTTGCCAACCAAAATCTACACTCTCTCTATCTTTTCGATATTGTTGGTATAGTTGATCCAAGGCCGCTGGATCTGCATTGTGGATGTACGAAGTGTCGGTACTCATAATTGTGGAAGGCAAAAATACTTTATTTGGGATGCAACGCCACGCAATTGGCAAAAAAACGACCAATGGGCCGATTATGGGATTTAACCTAAGAGATTCATTACAAAAATTGCAAAGATAAAGGCGTCAAAACGGTCTAAAATTCCTCCGTGTCCTGGAATCAGGTTTCCGCTATCTTTTACTTCTGCCTCTCGTTTTAGGGAACTGGCAAATAAATCACCCATAGTGCCAAACACCGCTACCAACAAACCTAAGAAAATGGAGTATACGGGTGTCCAAGTTTCGTGGAACCACAACCCCTCACCATCTGGGCTTGGTTGCGATAGTAAAAAGTAAGAGAAGTAATACGCAGTTACTGCCGTAAGAATACTCCCTCCTATGAGTCCTTCCCAGGTTTTTCCTGGGGAAATAGACGGAGCTAACTTATGCTTCCCTAATAGTTTGCCTGATACGTAAGCCCACGAGTCAGAAGACCACACCAATACCATTAAAAAAAGAGGAATCATGAAATCATAATGTCCAGCCAAGTCCTTGGCATTTATTTGCAATAACTGCATGGGTAAAGTGAGGTATACATGCGCTCTCAAAACGAACTTGAATGACACTTTATCCATTCGCCACAAATAGACCAAATGGGCTACAATAAACGAAAGAATACCAATGGACAGGTATTGACCCATTAGATAGCCGTTCGAAGCATAGGATAGGGTTAACCCGCCAGAGTTAATCATCGAGAGGTTACGAATATTCGCGTCTTCAATACCGACTAAATTGAAAAACTCGCGCATGCCTATTACCGCAATGATTGTTGCAAAAACAGCCAAACCCCAAGGCCCAGCATAAAACAAAGCAAAGGTTGTTATAATTAGGCCAATTCCACTGAGGATGCGGGTCCAGAAATTATTGAGTTTCATGATTGTTTGGTTTACGTGTGAGTTGATATAGGGCCATACCGAGCAATATGGCAGCAGGAGTCGCAATCGTGAAGTTGGCAATCAGTTGGTCGATTTTATCGTATTCCGGTTGCGAGGCATTCTTCATAAAGTATTGAACGGCCACAGTCGTGCCATTGAAAACCATATGCGCAACAACACCAAACCAAATATGTCCATTTCGAAGCGCAATCAGTCCAAAAACGAACCCCATGAAGAAGATACCCGGGAGTTCAAAATAGGAAAAGTGCAACAGGGCAAATACCAACGCTTGGAAAACAACGGCAACCCATCGTTTTCGAAATTCATTTTTCCCAATTCCTAGAATAATTCCTCTAAATAGATATTCCTCGAAAAACGCGGGTAACACAGCCAATAGAACAAACACCCAAGAAAGTTCAAGAGGCGAGTCCATGTGAAGCATATTTTCAAATAGTACGGTCCGTGCAGCGTCTAATTCTTGAAGTACTTTTCCCACTTGTCCTTGTGGTTGCGTGCTTCTCATGATTTGAGTCATGACAGCCACAACAGGAATAGAAGTAATACCAACGATGACCGATAAGCTAAAATTTTTACCTCTCCAATTTGGAGCAGTCCTACCGGTAATATCCCATGTTTTTTTTCCGTTGACCTTGGTCATAAGTAAAGCGGGAATCCCCATGTAAATAATGAACTGTAGGAAATTGGACCACCGTCCTAAACTTACGCTTAACGCTGAAAAGTCAGGGTTTCGAGTTAATGATTCATAGGTGTCAGCATCGATATTAAAGGCCCAGGTTAACAGTAATTGGCTAACAAATGCACCCACAATTTGAAAGATCATGATGAGCAATAACAAAAGGGCTATTCCCCAGAAATTATAAAGCGGTTGGCGTATGCTGTGGGGTAATGGGCTCGACATTCCTTTGGTTTCGTTGTAACTTTGCACAAAGGTGGTGAAAATTGGCGACATAGAATTGGGGAACTTCCCCTTGCTTCTAGCACCGATGGAAGATGTTAGCGATCCCCCATTTCGTTACGTGTGTAAACAGAATGGCGTGGATATGATGTATACGGAATTTATCAGTAGCGAAGGATTAATTAGAGATGCCGCCAAGAGTACTCAAAAGTTGGATATTTTTGAGTACGAACGCCCCATTGGGATCCAGATTTTTGGTTCAGAGATAGACTCCATGGTTGAGGCTGCAAAAATTGCAGAGCAAGCCAATCCTGACTTAATCGACATCAATTATGGTTGTCCTGTTAAGAAAGTGACATGCAAAGGTGCAGGTGCAGGTATCTTAACGAATCCCAAGAAAATGATGTCGATGACAAAGGCCATTGTTGATGCCGTTAAGTTGCCGGTAACGGTGAAAACTCGTTTGGGCTGGGATGAAAAAACAAAAAATATTGTAGAGGTGGCCGAGGGATTACAAGATGTTGGAATTAAAGCGCTATCCATACACGGTCGTACCCGAGTGCAATTGTATAAAGGTTCGGCAGATTGGACCTTGATCGGTGAGGTAAAGAACAATCCGCGTATGAACATCCCGATTTTCGGAAATGGAGATATCGATTCCCCTGAAAAAGCGCTGGAATACAAAAATAGATATGGGGTAGATGGATTAATGGTCGGTCGTGCGAGTATTGGATACCCTTGGATCTTTAACGAGATCAAACACTACTTGAATACAGGTGAAAAACTACCATCACCCACTTTTCAGGAGCGATTGACGGCTTGCGTTACTCATTTTGAAAAGTCCATTCAATGGAAGGGAGAAGTCGTTGGAGTTTTTGAAATGCGTCGACATTATGCCAATTACTTTAGAGGCATTCCCCATTTTAAGGAGTATCGTACCAAGTTGGTTCAAGCGCCCAAACCAGATGATGTACGGACGATTTTAGAAGATCTGAGGCAACTTGATCTTGAGGTGCTGGCTTAAATCATATTGAATCTAAATTTCGATTTCGATATAAACTCTAAAGGTAGGATTTCGAATATATCTATATATTTGCTTTCACTGAAATACAGAATTATGAAGAAATCTATACTTATGTTTGGTCTAGTGCTTGGAATGAGCTCTTTGAGCGCGCAGTACTACACCTATCCCGACTTGAACGCGGGAATGAATCCCGGGGGTATCAATACCGATGGTGAAAACCCTTACCCTAATATTGCAAGTGGTTGGACCAAAGTTTGGAATGGAGGAGCTACTACAACGCCTACCTATGCGAATACACAGGCGATTCCATTTGATTTTGAATTTAATGGAGCCAAAGTAACTACCTACACCCCTAGTACTTTTGGAACCGTGACGTTTGACAATGCTACTCCTGCATCTAAGCCAGCAGCATACTCTAATTATACTTTGCCAAATGCAGATATCCCAGATAATTCGGTTTGTGCATTGGGTTTAAAGCCTTTAGGTCCACTCACGAGTGGATCTACCGAATACATGAGTGCCATCATCACCAAGACGGTAGGTACTGCACCGAACCGTCAGCATTGGATTCAATTTAACTTCTTTGGTGAGCCAAATATCGATGATGGATGGACTTATTGGGGAGTTGTTTTGGAAGAAACAACAAACAATATCTACATCGTAGATATGAAAACACTTCCAGTTAAAGGAGGTGCATTGACAAGCGGTAACGTAAAAATGTCATTAGGGATTCAAATTGATGGATCTACCGCGATTAGCGTTGATGGTTCTCCAGAGGTGAAAGCGCAACAAACCACTAAGAATATCTTCACAGCAGAAGATAATAGCTACTACACCTTTGCACCAGGAACTCAACCTAATGATGATCTCATCAACAAGGGTATTGAAATGGATAAATTCGTTTTACTATCTGACGGGCCATTTGATGTTACGGTAAACGTGAGAAATTTAGGTGCTGATGCTTTGTCATCTGCTGAGGTACACTACTCCGTTGATGGTGGTGCCTCTGCAGGTGGAGCGGTTACTACTTCAACTAATATTCCTTCGTTGGCTAACGGTACATTGACGTCTCCAACAAAATGGTCTCCTGCGAGTGTTGGTAAATACATGATTAAAGCCTGGTCTGCAAACCCCAATGGAAACGCAGATGGTAAGGCTATTAATGATACAACTACCTTTGAAGTACAAGTGGTAGATGCGTTGGTTCAACGTAAAATGTTAAATGAAGTATTTTCTTCTTCTACTTGTGGCCCTTGTCGACCAGGAAATGTAAATTATAATGACGTAACCAGCGGTCGCGAGAACCATTCTTCCATTAAATATCAGGTGTGGTGGCCAGGTACTGGTGATCCGTATTGTACACAAGAAGTGCGCACCAGAGCAGGTTATTATGGGGTGAATTCGGTACCAAGAATGCAGGTTGACGGAGGTTGGGATGGAAATGCCGGCTCTTTCACTGCAAGTTTATATGAAGCACAGGAGGCTATTCCTTCATTTTTGAAGATAAGTGGCGTTGCAAAGAACACTTGGAAGAATACGATTTCCATTGATGTGGAGCTTGATCCAGTAGCTGACTACAACTCAACCAATTTGAAATTATTTGCTGCCATTGTAGAAGGAACTACATATGACAACAAAAAGACCAATGGTGAAACCGAATTTGAAATGGTGATGAAGAAAATGATGCCAAGTGCTACAGGTATGGCATTAAGTCCAATGACAAAAGGAACTAAAGTAACTAAAACCCTCTCTCATGAATTCAAGGGTGACTGGAGATTGCCTTTGGATGGTTCGGCTGCACAGCATATTAACCACAATACAGAGAACAGCATTGAAACATGGGATGATCTCAAAATCGTGGTTTGGGTTCAAGATTTTGTAACTAAAGAGGTTATACAGTCCAATACCTTCGCAGTAGCAAGCAATGCAACGGAATCATTAGAGAAAGTGGTACGCGTATTCCCGAATCCTGCAGAAGATATGTTCAACATCAAGGCAAGTAGCATGTCATCTGAAGTAGCAAAAGTTGAGGTGACGAACGTTCAGGGACAGATTGTATACTCTTCTGATATGGTCAATGGAGAGCACCAGATCAATACGGCCACATGGCAGGCAGGTGTTTACATGGTTTCAGTTGAAGGAGCCAATCAACACTTCTCGACTAAAGTAGTGGTACGTAACTAATCGAGTACGTTAGAATATTTGAAAGGGGGCCAGGCCCCCTTTTTTTATGCCTTTTTGTATAACTTCGTGGGACTATTAATTAAACTCCTAATCCATGTTATTGCGAAACAATGTGAATAGGGAAGAGTTGAGAAAAAAGATGGAGGCTGATAACCGGCCATACACGACAATCTCCTTTTACCGCTATTTCCCCATTGAAAATCCTCAAGAATTTAGAGACCAGTTGTATTTGAACTGGATTAACCATGAGGTGGTAGGTCGTGCGTATGTGGCTAATGAGGGCATTAATGCGCAGATTGCCTTGCCTTCAGAACGATTTGAAGGATTTAAAACCGACTTGTACAAAATTAAATTCTTAGACGGTATACGTTTGAATGTGGCTATCGAGGAAAATCAGAAATCCTTCATTAAATTAGACGTAAAAGTTCGTCCAAAAATTGTTGCCGACGGTATCCAGGATCCTAGTTTTAATCCTACAAATACGGGTACTTATTTAACGGCGGATCAATGGAATGACTATATGGATGATGACCAAACGGTAGTCATAGATATGAGAAATCACTATGAGAGTGAGGTAGGAAAGTTTGAGAACGCAGAGTGCCCAGATGTAGATACCTTTCGTGAAGAGCTCGAAGTGGTTATTGATAAGTACGAAGAGAATAAGGACAAGCGCATATTGATGTACTGTACCGGAGGAATTCGATGTGAAAAAGCGTCAGCCTGGATGCGTCATAATGGGTTTAATGAAGTGTACCACCTGAAGGGAGGCATCATAAATTACGTGAAGCAAGTCCGTGAAAAGAATCTGGAGAATAAGTTTAAGGGTGTCAATTTTGTATTTGACCAACGTTTACATGAACGTGTAAGTGATGATATCATTTCCAGCTGTCATCAGTGTGGTGAGCCAGCAGATGTGCATATTAACTGCGCGAACACGGCGTGTCACCTTTTATTTATACAATGTGAAAAGTGTGCGGTAGTATATGATTCTTGTTGTAGCCAGGAGTGTGCAGATTTTATAAAGCTTCCGGAAAACGAACAAAAAGAGAAGCGAAAAGGGAGGGTTTCACAACGGGTATTTAGAAAAGGAAGATTTCCTAAAGCACCTTTACAACAAAATAAACACTAAAACGTTATTCATAAATTGGGAAGTGCTGCATTCAATCAAGAAAGTTTGTAATGAGTGCGGAATCCTTATATTCGCAGCGATTTTAATTAATAGAAATCATTTTGAAGTTCATTACCGAAAAAGAAGGACTTGGATTAGTCCGAATTGTACGAGGTTATAAACTAGTCTTACTAGTTGTAGGTATTTTGTATTCAAGTTTGAGTCATGCCCAATGGGGCGGTTTTGAAGGCGAGGATGCTGAGGAGGAAATAGACACAGAGACTGTATCTGATAGTACAGATACTCCTGGTGACGCTGCTGGTGCTGACATGTTTGGCGGCGGCGGAGGTGGATGGGGAGGTTTTGGCGGCGCTGAAGAAGAAGCGAGTAAAGTAGACACTCTACCGGCGTATGAACGATTTATACCCCCTTACGATAGTTTGCGAGAAATGATTTTCTATGAGGGAGTTATTGAAGACTGGGATTGTGAGTTCTGTATGGAGGATTCCCTTTTTGCACGTGCTGAACGATATTTTATTGGTCGTTATGGTAAGCGACAGTACAAAAAGTTTATTGTAGAAAGAAAAGAATTTGGTTTGATATGGCTAAAAATTGAAATGCCTATGATCTTGCAAATTGGCGAATATTCAAAAAAGCCAAGTGGTAAATTAGAGTTTAGCATAGTACTTCGGTTGAAGGAGGCAAGATATAAATACCAATTCGGAAACTTTGCCCATATCACTGCTCCAACTGGACAAGCCGATGCACAGACTAAAACCTATCATGAGTATTACATGAAGGTGAAGAGAGGTTTCCGTGCAACGGATCGATACTTGCTTACCGCAGATAAGGAAGTAAAAGAGACCATCAAAGGACTAAAAAAAGCACTTAAAGAGCCCTATCGTCCGGATGATGATGATTGGTAAAATACCTCCTGTATTCGGGGAGGATGAATGTCCACTATTCCGTTTTTTAAAAAAGTTTGTGGATATGTTTGTTATACACTAGGAAACGCCCTATTTTTGCAACCCCAAAATTGACCAAAGACCAATTAAAGTGAACGCGTTAAGTACATACAAAACCAATTCAGCTAACTCTTCTACGGTGACCAAGGAGTGGTTCGTAGTAGATGCAGCTGGTCAGACACTCGGGCGTTTATCTACGCAGATCGCTCGTATCATCCGTGGTAAACACAAGCCTTATTTTACTCCACACGTTGATTGTGGTGATCATGTTATTGTGATCAACGCTGATCAAGTGAAATTGACCGGTATGAAGATGGAGACAAAACAATACTTGCGCCACACGGGTTATCCAGGCGGTCAGCGAGTAGCTTTGGCTAAAACACTTTCTGGTCAAAGAATTATTGAAAATGCGGTTCGTGGTATGTTGCCTAAGAATCGTCTAGGTCGTAAGATCTTTCATAATATGTTTGTATACGACGGCGGTGAGCATCCACACGCTGCACAGAAACCAAAAGAATTAAAGTTCGATAACTGAGAAAATCATGTTCAATAACTCAGGAAGAAGAAAAGAAGCAGTAGCCCGTGTTTACCTAAAAGAAGGTAAGGGTGAAATCACAGTAAACAAAAAGCCCTTGAGCGATTACTTTCCGCTTGAGTGGCACCGTAATACGGTTCAAGCACCATTGTCCTTGACGGAGAACGACAAAAATTACGACGTTTTAGTAAATGTTCGTGGTGGAGGTATCTCTGGTCAGGCGGAAGCGATTCGTTTAGGTATATCAAAGGCGTTGGTAGATATCAACGAAGAATACCGCAGCGGATTGCGTCAGGCTGGTTTCATGACCCGTGACTCACGTGTGGTTGAAAGAAAGAAAAGTGGTCAGAAAAAAGCGCGTAAGCGTTTCCAATTCTCAAAACGTTAATAATCATCAATGGCTTATACTCAGAAAGATTTGCTTGATGCGGGAGTTCATTTTGGACATCTTACCCGTAAGTGGAATCCAAGAATGGCACCATATATCTTTATGGAGCAAAATGGGATTCACATCATCGATTTAAAGAAAACAGAATCTCGTTTAGAAGAAGCGAAGGCAGCAGCAAAGAATATTGCAAAGTCTGGCCGTCGTATCTTGTTTGTATCCACTAAGAAGCAGGCAAAAGAAATCGTTTCTACCGAAGCAGCGAAGGCCGGGATGCCACACGTAACCGAAAGATGGTTGGGTGGTATGTTGACCAACTTCCAAACGGTGCGTCGTTCAATCAAGCGTATGCAGGTGATTGATAAAATGGCTACGGACGGAACATTCGAGCGTTTGAACAAGAAAGAGCGTTTGATGCTTGATCGTGAGAAGATCAAATTAGCGCGTGTTTTAGGTGGTATTGAGGAAATGACAAAACTGCCTGGTGCGTTATTTGTGGTTGATATCAAGCGTGAACACTTATCAATATCTGAAGCTCAGCGTTTGGGTATTCCTGTAATCGCGTTGGTTGATACTAATTCTGACCCAACATTGGTGAATTACCCAATTCCTGGTAACGATGATGCTTCTAAAAGTATTGAGTTGATCGTGTCTGAGTTAGCATCTGCTATTTCAGAAGGAACTGCAGCTCGTAAGAAAGAGAAGCAGGTTGAAGAAGCAAAGAATCAAGAGAAAGCCGCTGAAGCAGAAGTTGCAACTGAATCCGAAAAATAAAAGACAATGAGCATTAGTGCATCTGAAGTAAATAACCTGCGCAAGGCAACTGGCGCTGGTTTGATGGATTGTAAAAAAGCATTAACCGAAACTAACGGTGATTTTGATGCAGCAGTAGATTTTTTGCGTAAGCGTGGTGCTAAAATTGCAGCCAAGCGTGCGGATCGTGAAGCTACCGAGGGAGCAGTTATTGCATTAACGTCAGCAGATAACAAAACTGGTGTTATCGTTTTGTTGAGTTGTGAGACTGATTTCGTAGCAAAGAATGACGGATTCGTTGCGTTTGCTAAGGAAATCGCGGAAGTGGCTCTAGCCGAGAAGCCAGCGGATATTTCAGCGCTTAAAACACTTAAAGTGGGTGCAGTTGCGTTGGAAGCAAGATTACTCGAAGAAGTAGCAAAAATTGGAGAGAAAATTGATGTTGTTCACTACGAGTTAGTAGAGGGTGAAAATATTGTGCCTTACATTCATGCTGGAAACAGAATGGGTGTGTTGGTTGAAATGAATAATGCAGCAACCGATGCCAATATTTCTGCGGGTAAAGATGTAGCAATGCAGATTGCTGCAATGAATCCTGTAGCCGTTGATAAAGATGGGGTAGATGCAGCGACTGTTGAACGTGAAATGAAGATTGGACGTGAGCAAGCAATTGCTGAAGGTAAACCAGAAAACATCATTGATCGTATCGCTGAGGGTAAATTACAAAAGTTCTTTAAAGAGAATACCCTGTTGAATCAGGACTTTGTAAAAGACTCTTCCATGAGCGTGGCTAAAATGTTAGATGGGGTTGAAAAAGGACTCACAATCAAACAATTTAAGCGAGTACAATTAGGTTAATTTAGTTAATATCAAAAAATCCTCCGAAATTCGGGGGATTTTTTTTGCCAAAAAATACATGAAATACCAAAGAATTTTACTCAAACTAAGTGGTGAAGCCTTGTTAGGTAACCAAGATTACGGGATTGATCCGGTTGTTTTAAAACAATATGCTGAAGAGGTTAATGCCGTAGTTCAAGAAGGGGTACAAGTGGCCATAGTCATAGGCGGTGGTAATATTTTTAGAGGTGTTCAAGGTGCGCAAGGTGGAGTTGTAGATAGAGCTACAGGGGATTACATGGGAATGCTCGCCACGATGATGAATGCAATGGCGATTCAAGGGGCGTTCGAAAAGGAGGGGATCGTAACGAGGCTGCTTTCGGCCATTAAAATGGAGCAAATATCAGAACCGTTTATACGTCGCAGGGCTATTCGCCATTTAGAAAAAGGTAGGGTAGTTATTTTCGGTGCCGGTACCGGGAATCCGTACTTCACCACAGATACAGCGGCTTCATTAAGAGCGGTAGAGATTGAAGCTGATATTGTGATTAAAGGCACGCGAGTGGATGGTATTTATTCCGCTGATCCTGAAAAGAATCCGGAGGCAGTGAAATACGACAAGATTTCGTACAAAGACGTATTTGATAAAGATTTGAACGTGATGGATATGACGGCCTTTACTTTATGTCACGAGAATAAAAAGCAAATAGTCGTTTTTAATATGAACGAGCCAGGGAACCTGTTAAAGTTGGTCAAAGGTGATTCAATAGGCACCCTAGTTCATTAAGGGTTCATCAATTCTGAAGGTTCATAATAATTTTGGTCAAGTGTCTAATGATTTTTCGAGACTAGATTTAAATGTATTGGAACTTGGCTTAGCAAAGCCGGTTTTGAGGGCCTTGGTTAATGCGTAATTGTATACATTGGATCAAATATTGAAATTTGGTTCAAAAGCTTTATCAACTTTGCCTAGGATAGGGCCCACAGCGATTCATAAGTTATTTCCAAAATAAAAAAGGCCTCTAAATCTAGAGGCCTTTTCTGATTGGAATATTTTTGCTTAAGCTAAAGCGTTAACGTGGCGTTGAAGACTTGACTTTAAATTGCCCGCTTTATTCTTATGAATGATATTTTTCTTTGCTAGTTTGTCAACCGCGTTGAAGGCAATCTTCAACATAGGCTCAGCCTCGGCTTTGGTTTGAGCATTGCGAACATTTTTGATGATGGTACGAGCAGTTTTGTGCTGGTAACGATTGAGTTCACGCTTAGCGTTGTTGGAACGAATTCTCTTTATTGCTGATTTGTGATTTGCCATTGGTCTATTAAAGGATTGCAAAGATAAGGCGTTAGGTTAAAATAATCAATACCTGAAATAATTTATTCTGATTCGGGGGCAAGTCTAATCACTAGCCCATCAATGGCTTGGTTTAAGTGTATTTGACAACCCAAACGCGAATTATCTTCTACGTAAAAAGCTTGATCAAGCATGTCTAGTTCAGAATCGCTTTGTTCGGGCAACTCATGGTCACTTTCAACGTATACTTGGCAAGTCGCACACATGGCCATTCCTCCGCATTCCCCTTTCACAGGTAACTCAACGGCCTTGCAGAATTCCATGAGATTCATATTCATATCTGTAGGAGCCTCGTGTTGACGTGAGTTCCCCTTCCTATCTATAATGGTGATTTTTATGGTATTGTCCATGTACTATGCTTTCTTTAGGTGGTCAGTATAATTGAAACGAGTGATATTGAATTTATCGGCAGTATCTTGTTCTAGAATGTAGAGACCTAAATTTTCATGCGGGAATTTATCCATGTTTTTAAGTTCTTCACCCGTCAATAAACATAAGAAACTTCTGATAGCCCTGCCATGCATGCAGATTAAAATTTTTTGATAGTCGGTGCTTAGAATTTTAGCTAACCCTATTTTTTGTCTTGCATACATAGAGGCAGCGGATTCACCTCCATCAACCGACGCTTCGTAATCTCCTTTTTTCCAACGAGCTGAGATTCCTAAAAAATGATTGTAACGCTCGGGTGTTGGTTCTTTTCCTTCCAGGACTCCCCAATTTATTTCATTTAATTCAGGAATAATGAGTTGTTTGAGTCCAGACTGTACGAATGGAGCCACGCTTTGATGGGTTCTTTTAAGTTCGGAAACATAAAGGGCATCAAAATTTTCAGCTTTAAAAGCTTCATGAAAAGCAATTGCTTGATTTTTTCCCGTCTCATTTAGATCAGAATCGATTCCAGAACCCTGTACGATTTTGCGCAGATTGTAGTCAGTTTCACCATGTCTGACTAAATAGATTGTTTTTCTTGTATGTGAATTGGAAATTTGAGACATCAATGGAGGCAGTGTTTAACCCTACGAATATAAGTATCGAAGCCCTTAACGACCGAGGTAATCAAACGATGAGTACAGCAATTGGTCTAACATTTACTAAAATAACAGAGCAGGCGTTGTACGCAGAGATGACTGTAAGTGAGAAAAACTGCCAACCACTCGGTCATTTGAATGGAGGTGCATCTATGGCGGCGATTGAAATTGTCGGTTCCATGGCGGCAAACCTTGTTTTGGATAGGGAGAAATTTGTGGCCGTTGGTCAAAATATACAAGGAAGTCATTTGAGGCCAGCGCTCTTAGGTGAGGTCGTAACAGCTGTTGGTAAGCCTTTACATATTGGAAGAAAAACACAGCTTTGGGAAGTGAGTATATTCAATAACAAAGAAAAAATGATTTGCAAGGGTAGTATTACAATGGCGGTTATCCCCACACAAAAATGAGCAGTGCCTTCGCACTAATATCGAACCCATCGTTAAAACCTAAAAAGATCCAATGTTATCGATCCAATGAGTTGAAAGGGGTCAAATCCCAGGAAATCGCTGAGATACCCTCTGAGTCATTTGTTTTTAGTCCTTGGGACTCGGATACTACCTTTTATTTGGATGAATTCTTGGGCGAATTGGACGCATCAAGTATCCATGAATATTTAAATAGTATTTCCGAGTTGGACAGTTTAAATCTTTTTGAGGAAACACAAGCTGATTTTGAAAAAAGGGTAGAAAATGCCAAAATAGCGTTTCAAAATGCATCACTAGAGAAAGTAGTTGTGGCTAGAACCAAAAAGTTTTCCCTGGTAAATGGATTTGATATCTTGGAGGTGTTCTATCGTCTGGTGGAGGCGAATCCCAATTCACTGGTATATTTACTGAAATCATCTCAGTGGGGTACTTGGCTCGGAGCAACCCCTGAATTATTGTTGAATTACGACGGAAAAGATTTTCAAACCATGAGTCTAGCAGGGACATTATTCTCCGATACCGAAGAATGGAGTTCCAAGGAAGCAGCAGAACAATCTGTGACATCTTCATTCATTGAAGAAGTGATTGGTTGGGACAGCAACCGTAAACCCCAAATTCAAGAGCTAAACCAAGGTAGACTCCGGCATTTGATGTCGGTATATCGTTTACCCATGAAAATGGAGAAGATGGCTAGTGTATTAACTAATTTATCACCTACACCTGCCGTTAGTGGCTATCCTGTGAAGCTTGCCTTGGACTATCTCCAAAAAACAGAAAAGATGGAGCGCTCACTTTATGCTGGGTTTATTGGTTCAAAAAGCGGTGAAAATTGGAAACTGCATGTAAATCTACGATGTGCGCAAATTTTTATGGGTGATGCTTTTCTTTATGCAGGTTGTGGAATTAATTCATCGAGTAACCCCAGGAGAGAATGGGAAGAAACGCAGAACAAAATGCGGGTTATCGAGGAATGTCTTTTTTGATTTCATCTACATCTACCTTTACCTTGGGAGCAAATGGAAGGTCGTCAGTTAGAAGCTTTTTAACCCACGTTTTACCTTCTTGGAAATACGCATAGTAATCGCCTGAAGGGATATAGTAATAAGGGTTTCCTTCGTATTTGGGTTCTGAAGGGATTAAGTTTTCTATTACGATGTGCTGTCCCTGTTCTTGGTAACGAAGTAATAATTGGGCTGATTTGTGGTATTCAAAAACCTCTCTGGGCTCTGGTGTAGGATCTTCCTCGCTACTGCGGTATAGTTCGTATCCCCACAGGGGTTCACCATCTTCAAAATACAGAGCGTCTAAAATCGAGCGATTTGAGTGAATGTTATGTCCATCAAAGCCCATTAACATATAAACGGTGTTGCGATTGTGTTTGAAAGGAACCATTTGGTAGTATAATGCTCCAATCCACTGATCATTCGTTAACCCCGCTTCTTGATAATTCTCAGGAAGAGCTTGTGCCGAATCCCATAAGGGGTATACATTTATCTTTTTCCGTCGTTTTTTGTGTTGCAAAACGCCGTAGTGAGTGAACTTTCCGTCATTTGATATCACGTTATAAGTAAATAGTCGAACATCGGCTTTTGGGTGTTCAGCTATAGCGATGGTTGAATAACGTAATGATTCAAATGAATAATCCCAAGACTCTGGCTCAACCAAGGTTTGAAGTAAGATATCTTGGATTTCTTGAGCAGCTTTAAACTTGGCTTCATCGGTTGTGTCTTTGCGCAGAGGGATTTGGTTTATTTTGAGGATTTCATCCTCGATATGCTGAAACTCTTGGGCCATTCCAGAATGGGGTAACAGGACGAACAATATCCCCAATAACCTTAAGGCAGATACAAGGTTTTTGTGCAAATCAAAATTGAGACTCATGCGCAAAAACACAACGAAAAAGAAGATTGGATATTCTTAAATGTTTTCAATTACCATGGCAGATGCACCTCCACCACCGTTACAAATACCTGCACCACCAAACTTCCCTCCATTTTGTTTAAGGACATTCAAGAGAGTAACCATGATGCGAGCGCCAGAAGCTCCCAAGGGGTGACCCAATGAAACAGCACCACCATTAATATTGGTTTTTGCAGGGTCTAAGTTCATTAACTTTATATTGGCTAAACCAACCACGCTAAACGCCTCGTTAAGTTCAATAGCATCTAAATCGCTCATTTCGATTCCTGCGCGCTTCACAGCAATTGGGAGTGCAGCACTTGGGGAAGTGGTAAACCATTCTGGTGATTGTTCTGCATCTGCAATACCTGAAATTTTGGCAAGCGGGGTTAATCCTAACTCCTTTAGTTTTTCTCCACTAACCAAAACCATAGCAGCGGCACCATCATTGATGGTAGAAGCATTAGCTGCGGTTACCGTTCCGTCTTTTTTGAACACTGGACGCAACGAAGGGATTTTATCGAACCTTACATTCTTGTATTCCTCATCCTCCTCCACTGTAATATCTCCTTTACGGGTGCTAATGGTTACAGGAGTAATTTCATCATTGAATTTTCCTGATTTCCATGCATTAGCTGAACGTTCATAACTTTCAATGGCAAAGGCATCTTGTTCTTCTCTGCTAAAGTTGTATTCCGAAGCACAGGTTTCCGCACAAACACCCATGAGGCTATCGCTGTATACATCGGTTAATCCATCGTGCACAATGCCATCTATTGCGGTGAAGTTTCCGTATTTGTATCCATTACGACTTTTTGGTAAGTAATGTGGGGCTAAACTCATGCTCTCCATACCGCCAGCAACAACGACATCTGCATATCCTAACTGTATGCTTTGCATGCCAAGAGCTATGGACTTCATTCCACTTGCACACACCTTATTTACAGTGGTTGCCGGAACATTATCTGGTATTCCAGCAAACTTCGATGCTTGTCTTGCTGGTGCTTGTCCTACTCCAGCTTGAAGCACATTTCCCATGATTACCTCGTTCACCTCATCAGCAGAAACACCTGCATGCTCTAATGCTGCTTTTATGGCTACAGAACCTAATTGTGTTGCAGGCACCGATGATAAGGCACCGTTAAAACTACCCAAAGGAGTACGTTTGGCTCCTACGATATAAACTTCTTTCGTCATAATTCTTCCAAAACAAAGTTAGCAATTATTCATGGTGATCTTGAAAAACAAGCATTTCAATCTGTAGTAGATGGAATCGTATATCCTTACCTTTGAAACTGTGTTACTACTTTTAGAGTCAACAGCAAATTTCCCCTCGGTTGGGTTGCTCAACAAAGAGGGTGATTTGGTATGGCACAAAGTGAGTGATATAGAACGATCTCATGCCGAAATGCTGCCCGTATTTGCAAACGAAGCACTTCAGTTTATAAAAGATAAACAAGAGAATTTAAGTGCGGTAGCGGTAAACAAGGGTCCTGGAAGTTATACAGGTTTGAGGATCGCCACAAGTTTAGCAAAAGGCATATGCTTGGGAAGTGATGTGCCTTTAATCGGTGTAGATGGGTTAGCGGGATTATCCTCTTTTCAATTACAAGCGTTTCCAAATTTGAGTCTTTCCGTTTCTATGTTGGATGCTCGACGTGATGAGGTATATGCAATAAAGCAATATCGGGGTCAATCACCTACCGAAGCTCAACCCGTAATTCTGAGTGAAAATATTTGGAATGAGTATCAAAATGAAACAGTAGGGTTTATTGGCAATGCATCTGAAAAGGCGGAGAATTTGCTTGGCTGGTCACCTGTTATTCGTACAAAAGGCCCAGATGTAAAACAATGGGCTTCACTTGCATTTGATATGTGGCAAAACAAGCAATACGAGTCCGTTGCTTATTTTGAACCTAATTACATTAAGGCTTACCAACCTGGTGTCAGTGAAAAATTCAAGCTGTGAAGATTCTGTTTTTTGATAACTACGACAGTTTTACTTTTAATCTTGTTGACTATTTGTCTAGATTAAATGTAGAGGTTGTGGTATACAATGATGGAATTATACAAAAAGAGTTTCAATCTATCTCTGAATTTGATGCATTGGTCATTGGACCTGGCCCAAATTCTCCAAAAGATTCAATGATGTTGAATCGTGTTCTCAAAAAATGGATACCTACAAAACAGCCCGTACTTGGAGTTTGCCTAGGGCACCAAGCTATTGGAGAGATGTTGGGTTTGTCATTAGAAAAAGCAAATTTTCCTATGCATGGGAAGCAATCCTTAGGAAGACACAATGGCGAGGGGATTTTTAAGGGCATAACTAACCCAATGCCTGTTGCTCGATATCATTCTTTAATCTTACGCGAAAATGCCTCTACCACATCGGTGAAAGTCTGTATGACCGATGAAGAAGGGCAAATTATGGCCATCAAGCATCAAGAGTTTCCATTCTGGGGGATTCAATTTCATCCTGAGAGTATTTTAACTCCCCAAGGATTAAAACTACTACAGAATTGGATTGAGTTATATGATTAACTCTCTCAAGAGTTTACGAATAGCCTGGCTGCTGAATCCGCACAATTCATAGAGCTCGCTATTCTTTCCATGAACAACAAAATGATCTTCAATTCCCAAGTGTTGGGTTGCGCCATTTGTTTTTAGTCGTGCACAGGCATACTGACCAAAACCACCTTGAATTTGCCCGTCCTCTACCGTGATAACGTGCGTGTATTGTTTAGTGAGTTTGATTTCAGGCCATGGTTTGATTTTTAATACATGAAGATGATCAAATACATTTGAGTTATCAGGATATCCATTAACAGCAAGTTCCGTTGCCTTTCCGGTAGTAATGAGTAGCACATTAGCTCCTGGATGTGTATTCAGCCATTGGTATTCATCAGGTACTAATTGTAAAGTTGGCACAGCTCCTTTAGGGTAACGAATGGCACTTGGAGTATTGTTTTCAAGGCTACGGTCTATGGCGAAGTTTAACTCCGATATCGTGCATGGGGCGTATAATGTAAAATTAGGCACGCTAAGAATCATAGGGATATCAAACACTCCATGGTGAGTTGGTCCATCTTCACCTACTAATCCCGCACGGTCGATACATAGTGTGACCCCGAGGTTTTGCAAAGCGATATCGTGAATAAGTTGATCATATGCTCTTTGCAAGAATGTACTGTATATACCGACGATTGGTTTTTTACCGGAGGCTGCTATTCCTGCAGCAAAAGTGAGTGCGTGCTGTTCGGCAATATTCACATCAATAAACCGATCAGGAAATTTTTCCATGGCTCTAATCATGCCTGAGGAGGTAGGCATTGCAGGAGTTATTCCCAATATGTCCTCATCCTCTTCCGCTTTTTTAAGGATAATATCGCCAAATTCATGATGCCATGATTTAGAATTCTTCTGAGTTTGAATTTTAACAAATTTAGGCGCGCTATGCCATATGATTTGTTCTTCCTCTGCAGGTTTATAGCCCTTGCCCTTTATTGTTTTAATATGAAGTAAACGGACACCTGTTTTTCCCTTTTGTTCAATAAGGGCCGATTCGAGTTTTTCGATGTCGTGTCCATCAATTGGTCCTTGATAGTCCAAACCAAAAAAATCAAAGAATTGTGCTATACCAGTTTCTGATTGCTTATGAATGGCTCCACCATTGGGGTCTATACCCATGCCGTTATCATTAAAAATAATAAGGGCGTTGATTTTCGTATCCGAAAGGTTATTCAATGCTTCAAGACTCATTCCTCCTGATAAGGCGCCATCACCAATGATGGCAATATGCGTCGAAGTATTTCCTTTTAGTAAATTAGCCGTGGCCAATCCCATCATGGCAGAAATTGACGTGCTTGAATGCCCGGTTCCAAAATAATCTAATGGGCTTTCTTCTATTTTTGGGAAGCCTGATAAGCCATCAATTTGTCGTATACTTGGTAATTGTGCTTTTCTGTTGGTTAATATTTTATAAGGGTATGATTGATGACCCACATCCCAAACCACTGGATGGTGATTGGGGTCAAAATGCTTGATGAGGCATACGGTTAATTCGATCACCCCTAAGTTAGCAGCAAAATGGCCTCCTACTTCTAGAACCGTGTCAATGATATAACGTCTCAATTCCTGACTAAATGATTTCAGTTCCGAGAAGTTAAGATTTGAAAGCTCTGAGGGCTGATTGTAATCGGCTAATCGCACGTTGCAAATCTAATCAAAATACAAGTGGCTTAATGGCTCTGATTTATTTAAACTCGGGTGTGTGAAAATATTTCATTTTTAAATTTTAATTTTATTGCGATAGAATAATCGATTGTGACGATTAAATATTTAATATTCAACCATTATTTGCTTAAATTTCGTGTAAAATATAGAGTTACTTAATTATTTCTTAAAACTTATGGAAAATCAAAAACAGCCGAAAAAAAGAGGAAGAAAGCCTGGTTCGAAGAATAAAAATAAACGAGCTACACTACTCGGTGCTGGAAACACCAATTCTTTATTCGAAAATTTGCAACAAGATCTTATCAATTCCATTGATGTGATCGAGCGTGCCAAAGAAATCGCTGAAAAGGAAATTGCTAAAATGGAGGAACGCCATCAGCGTGATTTGGAGAAGCAACGCATTAAACTAGAAGGATCTATTACGCTTTGGAAGAATCGTGCGAAAGAGTATCGTCAGAAGTTAACAACCGGCGGAATAAAACGAAGAAAAGTGGGTAGACCTGCATTAAAACCTATGGCAAAGCGCGGTAGACCTGCCGGAGTGCCTGGTCGTAAAGGCGGTGGAAGAAAGAAAGCTGGTGAGTTAACCAAGCGGGACATCATTATTGCATACATGAAATCCCAAAAGAACCCAGTTACGTCGAAGCAACTGATAGAAGGGTTGTTCAAAAAGTCAGATGAGACAGATTTGAAACGTTTTTCTCAAGGAATATATACAACATTAACTACCATTTACCGTAGAGGTGACCTCGTGAATGAAGGAGGATATATTTCCGTACCAAAATAAATTTATTTAGTCACGTGAATAAATCGAGGGTTTTGTGATAAATCCTCGATTTTTTTTGCATTGGTTTTTTTATCCAACAAAAGCAATATCAAGTCTTCGATATAATCTTGATGACACTCAAAAAATAAATCAGTGTAAGACTCGTCACTTTGGAATAGAGTATATATTTTTTTGTAAAATATTAAAGGATCTTCTTCAACAAATAAGGCCAAATGAGGTTCGTATGCGACGACATTTTTATCCATTTGGGTTATTTCTTTCTTTGGAATATAAGGTGGGTTGGATATTAAAATATTCCCAGGAGGTAATTTATCCATGCCAAGAATGTCCATCTGTAACCATTGGGTCCTGTTTATAATATTCCAATAAATAGCATTTTGTGAGGCTGTTTCTAAAGCTATTTTATCGAGATCGACCCCAATTCCTGTCCAAGATTTATTCTCCGATAAAAGAGTATTTAATATACAACCGCTTCCAGTACCAAGATCGCAAATTTTTAGGTTTCTGTTGGAGCAAGTATGAAGTATTATCTGACAAAGTTCTTCTGTTTCAGGGCGGGGTATGAGTGTGCTATCATTCACCTTAAAATGGTATTTATGAAAGTATGCATGACCCACGATATATTGAATGGGTCGTTGTGCTTTTAAGTCGCCTATAACTTTGTTGATTGATAAATCTTGCCCAAAATCGAGGAGATAATACTGAATCATCTGCAATTGAGCAGAATTATAATTATCCTGAATTTGGGATTTTACTTCTTGCCAATGAACGTATTCACTAGGGGTATTTGATGGTGATTCGTTCAACTTGAGTGCTCTTTTGTAGAGTTTTAGGGTTAGCGATTTCAAATTTAACAATATAATTTCCTGATGGTAGCAAATGATTGTTTTTGATTAAAGGAATATTCATTTGTCCTTCGTTGCTAACTTGTACTGGTTCTAGTATTTGGTATAATGGTTTCCCCCAAGCCGTAAATAATTTAGCAGTCAGAAAATTAAACGGATTTTTCAAGTCATAATGGAAAGAAATCTTTTCTTCCATAGGGTTGATGATAACGCGGCGATTGAGTTGAATGAAATGGTGATAAGGGTTTCGATTTACCCATTTGGGGATTGTAGTTGGACTTGATTCCCGTTCCAATGGAAGGTGTGAATACCAAACTTGGTCCTGCCGAGCGTGAACTTGAAAACAAGCACGTTCTAGCGAGATGTTTTTTGTTTTGGTCTGGCTGTGTAAGTCTCTATCGAAGGGCACTTTTTCTATTCTACCATAAAGGTGGTGTACAATCTCTATTTCCCCGCCTGTACTTTTTAGATTGGGGAATCGAGGAATTTGAACGACCAAGTTTCTATTGATTTGAGGGTAATGGTAAAAAAGATCGGATTCATTTGAAGTTAAAACCAAGGTTTCGTTGGGGAATATTACCTTGCGGCTTTGATTATTTAATGGGATTATTTGGTCTAGAACCTTGTTGTTATCGTATATTAATAAATCTAAATCCTCCAGAAATAATGCGTTGATTCCTTGGTTATGAATCTCAACAAAATCAATGTTTTTATCGTGTTCAAATAAAATCTCGGATACTACAAGTGAACTCTGTCCAATATCTAAAATGGGAACACTTAAGGTGTCGGTATCAAGTGAACGATTGGTTAAAACCAATATCAAACTATCCTGTATTTGATTACCATTTGGAATACGAATGGATTTGCCCCTTGTGTAATGAGCATGGTAAAATGGACCTTTTTCAGCATATTGAATGGTTTGGTGATGCTGCAATTCGGAATTAAGTTGGATTATAATGGAGTCATAGAATCGATAGGCTCCGAAAGCAACTAGGGGTAAATTGGGTTCGTTAGGAAGATTGATTTTATGTGGACTGCATGTATTAATAGACGTAAACCAATGGTTCCGTGGGGCAATTGGCCCACCATTAATATCACGTTGTAAAGAGGTTCCTCCATCCCTAAACTCTTGTTTTTGTTGATCTTTATTGCAGATAACATGATCTAATAATTTATTTTCTGGATCGTAGAGCTCAATATTATTTTCCGTGCTCAACAAATTGGGAAAATCTCTGGATTTTATTCCTGGAAGAGTATCCCAGCCTACATTTACCGGCTTGGAAAATACGATGGCTTGTTTTGGGTTGATTTCACACTTAGGGAGGACCCATGCTTTTTCATTTATGAGCCAAGATGAATTTTCTAGGGTAATTAGCCTGTCGCTAAAATTATATAGTTCTATAAATTCAACTGCAGGAGTATTTCTGTATCTGGGTGTTACATCAAAGAGGATTTCAGAGATGATTAAATCGCCCCATTGTGGGGGATGTTTGAATCGGTAGGGAATACGGGTTTGTTGTGTATTAACTTGATGAAATCCGAATCTTTCTAAAGGAATGTACAATTCTAAAAAGGAATCGTTTTTTGGGGGATCAAAACCAATTAATATTTGAGTACTAGTGTGCCCGAAATGCAGGTGATTTATGTTTTTATTATTGATTTTAACAGAATCTTTTTCGGGGAGGTTTATGGAAGCTGTTGTGTTTAGTAGGATTCGATTTTGTTCGAGCAATTCCATTTGCTGAATCTCAACATCTATTGGCTTTTTGCGCCAACAAACTTTTTCAATGGAGTGTGCACCAATAGCGGTTTTCCCGTATTGGTTAACCCGCATTCGAAATGCTTTAATATAGCCATAGGCAGTATTGTTGAAATTCCATTTTAAGGTGTCGTTTAGGTTGGAGATAACGACATTTAATTGTTGATTTAATAAATGAAAATCAATTATTAATGATGTTTGATTGACGTTAAAATCGTTGTCGTTTCCATGCGCAATAAGACTATCATTTACCCAGAACTCAATTCGGTCTTTGGTATTTCCTATTTGTACCGAATACAAGTTGTTTGCGCTGTCAGTAATTTGGTAACGTATGTTGTTTTTTGAAGAGGTATTTATATCAAACCTACACTGTAACTCAAGGAGGTGGAACTGTTCAGGTTTGGGGTTTTTTATATTTAGGCTAAAGGTGCCGCCTTTTTCATTTTGGTAGTTTGTAACAATGGGGTCTTCGAATTTGAAAAATTCTATATCTCCATGTATGTATTGCGTATCGATTTGACTTAGGTTGAGACAGTATGGATCGTGTTGAGCATTCCCGACTGATGTGAAAAAGTTGCTAATTAATAGGCTAAAAATAGGAGCGTTTTTTCCAAGTAACTGGTTGGAAAATCTGAGCGATCGCCACCATTGGGATGAACAGGATCTAGAAGATTCCCATAAAAAGTAAATGTGAAATTGGAGGGATATCAGACTGGAGCTTTTGAGAAATCTTTTTAAGAAAAAACATTTCTCCCATTGTTTTAATCGTCCAAATGGCAAGCAATAAGGCATATGCACCCACAGACGTTAAATAGGCCATGTACCCCCCAAGTAGAATAAAAAAACAAAGCAATAAGAGTTGCGAATTTCACGTTTTATGGGTGCTCTGGAACCTAGTTTTTGCGGCCCACCGTTTTTGCTAATTTAGTATCGAGCAAATTTTTATTGGTTTAATTGATGCTCAGTAATAATTTTTTTCTCAATGGCTGTGGTTGAGTAACCAGGCAGGAATTCAATGGTGGTAACACGACCTCCATGCTGAATGACCCAATCGGCACCAACGATATCCTTGATTTCGTAGTCTCCTCCTTTAACCAATATGTCTGGTGTGATCTTTTCAATGATCTCTTTTGGGGTATCTTCATCAAAAACCACCACTGCATCCACACAACCTAAGGCACTCATGACCGCACTTCTCGATGATTCATTCTGAAGGGGTCTTGCAGGCGATTTTTCAAGTCGCTTAACGGAGTCGTCACTATTAATGCCAACGATAAAAAAATCTGCTAAACTTGCGGTTTCTTGGAGATAGTGAACATGTCCAGCGTGTAGAATATCAAAGCAACCATTCGTAAATACGATGGTTTTATTTTGGTTTTTAACTTTCTGAACTTGTAATTCTAGCTTCTCGCTGTTCCAAATTTTCTCCGTCATCTTGTGGTGGATCTAATCGTTGAACTTCAAAGAAAAGCAAAGCGTAGGAAATACCTCCTAATAGCACATGGAAAATATTCGAAAATGCTACAGTGAAAATTCCAAATGTGGCAGCATTACTCTCTGAAAATCCATATACCATCTGTAAGCCGTAGGCAATTGAGTACCATACGCCAGCTCCGCCAGGAACGGGGATTATAATACCGAGAGACGAGAATATTAAAATGGCTAATGCATTTGCGATATTCATATGCTCTGTGATTTGCAGAGCCTCTAACTGTAAGTATAAGCTTAACCAATAGCCGAGCCAAATCCCGAAAGAGACCAAAATAAATGGGCCTTTATTGGGGATGTCAAAGAAAGAATTCAGCCCAGAAAGGAACTTAGATAGAAACCCATCGGCTGATTTTTCTTTTTTAGGTCTAAATCTTTTGATTAAGAACAAGCTTAGTGATGCTCCTACGACAAATAGAGTAATCCATTTCCAGTTTTGAACTAAGGGTTCAAGCACAAAATCGTATGCAAATGACCAAAGAACATTGAATTGAATAGCCAAGGCTAGTAATGCCATGATAATCATGGTTATCAAATCGATGATACGTTCAGTTATTACGGTTCCAATGAGGGTTTCAACAGGCGCTTTCTCGCTTTTAGAAGTAAGCGCACACCTTGCTACTTCTCCACCTCTTGAGGTTGCAGCATTCACTAGATAACCTGACATTACAGAGTAGAATGCTCTGCGCTTATTGAGGGGATAACCCGCTGAATTGCCCAAGATGCTCCATCTGTAACCCCTTAAGTAATGGCTGATAGTCATGATCAGAGCACCCAATAATACCAAACCATAGTTTGCACCTGAAATGGCATCCTTGGTTGCTGCCCAATCTGTTTTGTAAATGATGAACCCAAAAACCACCACTGCAAGCAGAATCATCAATACCTTGGAGGCGGTTTTTTTATTCATTTACACGAGTTTGTTTTTTCTATCTGGGAATAGATTAATAGGTTTGAACGCCTTAGCCTCAATTAAAGGTAAGTTAACAAACGTCATGATGATTAACTCATCACCCACCTGACCTTTTCTAGCGGCCGCTCCATTGAGTCCAATAACACCTGTTCCACGCTCACCCTCGATGATGTACGTTTCAAAGCGTTCACCGTTGTTATTATTCACGATCAACACTTTTTGGTTAGGTATCATTCCGGCGGCATCCACAAGATCCATATCCATGGTAATACTGCCTGTATAGTTAAGTTCGGTTTGGGTAATCCTAACCAGATGAATTTTTGCTTGTAGAACCTCTACATTCATTGCGCTGCAAACTTACCTTGAAATTATGTAAAACCTGCAAATCCTCGCTGATATACCTATTTTCGTATTTGTGCAGTTCACCTCACAAATAGTTGAAAATGCAGTGGATGCATTGTCATCGTTCCCCGGAATCGGCAAACGAACCGCTTTGCGTTTGGTCATGCATTTGATGAATCGCCCCGAACAAGAGGTTGCTCACATTGCAGATGCGCTGATTAAATTAAAAACAGAATTACACCTTTGTGATTCCTGTGGTACAGTGAGTGATCAAAAAATATGCACCATATGCTCGGATCCCAAAAGAACGGAGGATATCATTTGCGTAGTGGAGGATTTTTCAGATTTAATGGCCATTGAATCTACAGCTCAGTTTAAAGGCCGTTATCATGTTTTGGGTGGGTTGATCTCGCCTATTGATGGTGTAGGCCCTGGTGATCTCAATATCAACAATCTTGTTGAGAGGGTTGAACAACAAAACCCAACCGAGGTTATTTTGGCGCTGAGTGCAACGGTAGAGGGAGATACAACCATGTACTACATCGCAAAAAAGCTTCAATCATTTTCAGTGGAAATTAGCAATATTGCCCGAGGCATTTCCGTTGGAGGAGAACTAGAATACGTAGATGAAGTAACCTTAGGCCGAAGTCTTTTACAACGAACCACTTACTCATTGACCTAATCATGCCTCAATTATCCATAGTCATTGTTAACTACAACGTTAAACACTTTCTTGAACAGGTGTTACTTTCTGTGGATGCTGCTAGACAACAGTTAGAAATCGAAGTATGGGTAGTTGATAACAATAGTGTTGATGAGAGTATGGAAATGGTGGAGGAGAAATTCCCGTGGGTAAAGACCATTTTAAATAAAGAGAATGTAGGCTTTTCCAGGGCGAACAACCAAGCCATAGAACAGTCCACTTCGCCCTATGTATTACTACTTAATCCAGACACTGTATTACAAGAAGATACTTTAACGAAGTGCGTGGAATATATGGATCGGCAACCTGAAGTTGGCGGTCTTGGAGTACGCATGATTGACGGGAAAGGGAAATTTTTACCAGAGAGTAAGCGCGGACTTCCAACACCCAAAGCCGCATTTTATAAGATGACAGGGTTGGCCAGTGTTTTTCCTCGATCAAAGGAATTTGGCCGGTATCACATGAAATATCTACCAGAGTTTGAGACCAATGAAGTAGATGTACTCGCTGGAGCATTTATGATGCTTAGGAAAGAAACATTAGATAAGATTGGATTACTTGATGAGCAGTTTTTCATGTATGGTGAAGATATTGATTTATCCTACAGGATTACCTTGGGTGGATATAAGAATGTCTATTACCCTGAGACGACCATCATTCATTACAAGGGAGAAAGTACAAAAAAGAGGTCCGTTAACTATGTAAAGGTATTTTATAATGCCATGGTGCTTTTTGCAAAGAAGCATTATCCTTCTAAGAGGGCTGGACAATTCGCATTTTGGATTCAATTAGCCATCTATTTTAGGGCCTTCTTGGCCGTTTTTTTTCGAGGTATTCAGCAATTTTGGTTGCCACTTGCTGAGTTCCTACTGATATATTTCGGTTATTTTGGTATCGCAAAATATTGGGAATTATATCACAAATTTGTTTCCAACTTTTACCCACTAGAATACTACCTGTTGCATATACCGGTTTATGTGATTGTAGCGCAATTAGCTGTATTTATTTCTGGAGGATATGATAAGCCCTACAAGTCGAAGCGGATATTTAGGGGCGCGGTGATAGGTTCATTATTGTTGTATGCTACTTATGCGTTTCTGCCGAAGGATCTTCAATTTTCTCGTGCGATTTTGGCTCTTGGATCCGCTTGGGCAATAGGTGGTTTAATGCTCTTTCGAACTTTTTTAGCTAAAACGGGAGTGGCACCCTTAGTTTGGACCGCCCCCATGGGTAAACGGATTGCGGTTGTGGCTTCACCTAAGGAGCTGAAACGAATTGGAGCACTATTGGATGGCAGTGAAGTAAATCACCAGCTTTTGGTGAGTGTTTCTCCTGGAAATGATAGGCTAGAGTCATCTGTAGGTTCTTTTACCCAGCTCCCTGAGGTAGTAGAAATTTACAATATAGATGTGATTATTTTTAGTGCAAAAGAGGTGAGGGCATCGGATATCATTCAAATGATGTCGGAACTCTCAGAAGAGGAAGTTGAACTTAAAATCGCACCCGATAAGGGAGAGTTTATTATTGGTTCGAATTCGAAAAATGAACCGGGAGAGTTGTTTACACTCGATGTAAAGTATGCGCTTTCTGAGCGTTATAATAAGCGCAGGAAACGCATCTTCGATGTGATATTCTCTGTTCTTTTGTTATTGGGTTTGATCTTTCCATTTTTATATCTGAATAAAAAGCTTCGACAACTTTTTGGACAGTTATTTAGTGTGTTGGCAGGTAATAAAACATGGGTGAGTTATGAGGGGCTGAACACCTCTGAACTATTACCTAAGTTGAGAAGTGGAGTGGTATATTCAAGTGGTCCGTGGACCAACAGTAAATTCGAAGGAGATGTGAATCATGTCTATGCCAAGGAATATACTGTTAGTCGAGACGTTTATATTCTCTGGGAGTTTCTAAAGGGCCGGCATCCAAATGATTAGCAAAAGGAAAATAAACGCTTATGAACTAAAGAAGTTCATCAAGATTATCTTGCTGTTATTGGCTGTATTCATTAGCATTTTGACTTTATATCTATCTCAACGTTTAGTAAATAAAATTGCTGTAGAAGAAACCAAAAAAATGGAAATTTGGGCGGCTGCCGAACGCGTGTTGTCTGATCCAGATGCGGAAGGTGACCTGAGTTTTTATCTAAAGATTCTTCAATCCAATGAAACCATTCCTGCTATCCTTGTGAGTAACCAAGGTAAAGTTCTTCAGTACATCAACCTGGGAAATCAAACAAGTTATTCGGAAGGTGAATTACAGGATAAAATAAGAGATTTTCAACTAGAGAATGCCCCTATACGAATACCTGTTGGTGACGGCACGGTGTATAAGGTATACTATGATAAAAGCTCCGTATTAAGACAACTTGAATATTATCCTTACGTGGTTTTACTGATAGTGGCGTTATTTATGGGTGTGAGCTATTCGGCGTTTTCTTTTTCAACGCGTAACGAACAAAATCAAGTTTGGGTAGGTTTGGCGAAGGAAACTGCCCATCAATTGGGTACGCCTATTTCAAGTTTAATGGGTTGGGTAGCGTGCATTGAAAACGATATTGTTCCGGATAATGCTGCTGACGAAATGAAAAAGGATGTTGATCGCTTACAGGTCATAACAGATCGTTTTTCAAAAATTGGTTCAGAGCCCGTACTTAACGTAGTTGAGTTTAATCAGGTTGTGAATGCAGCTTTACAATATATGCAATCACGTGTTGGTAAAGGTGTTAAATTCGAGTGGACCTTGACAGATGTAAATCTCCCGGTGAAGTTGAATATGCACCTTTTTCAATGGGTGATAGAGAACTTAGTTAAGAATAGCGTAGATGCTATGGAGGGGAACGGAGAATTACGCTGCGAAGTAACCGCTAAAGCAAATAAACTATACTTGGATGTAACGGATACAGGTAAAGGAATTGCCCGAAACCAAATGAAAGATATTTTTAAACCAGGGTTTACCACAAAGAGAAGAGGCTGGGGATTGGGACTTTCATTGGCCAAACGAATTGTAGAGGATTATCATAGTGGTCGTATTTTTGTAAGAGAATCTACTCCGGGCAAGAAGACTACCATACGCGTTCAACTAAATATATGTGAATCAGATGAAGTTTAAGATCAAGATACAAGTTATGTACTTATTAATTGCTTTCTCTGTGGGGATTATGCTGATTCTGTTTAATCCAATTGTTGGTGAGTTTGTATATACAAAGGGGCAAGTTGAATACTATCGAATGTTCCAATTTTGGGGTTGTTGGGATACGGTAGGAGAGGGCCCAACCAATGGTATGGATCCCAATTACCCTCGATTGACCATGTTACTGGGTTCAATATCTTTTTCTTTTGTGGCTGGTTTCTTTTCTCACAAGCCCATTATGCAAGGAGTTCTTTCAGCTGTGGCTTTTTTATTTTCGCTTACCATTGCAATAGCCCTTGTCTATGAATATTTCCATATTCTACACACCATAGAACCTTATGTGTCATTTGCGACAGAAACACCGCATATCATGTGGCTTATCTTGATGCTTATCCCGCAAGCTTTAGTCACAGCAAGTCAATACGGGGAGTTCCGCATTTGGTTCAAAAAACGTAATTAGGCTGAGGTTTTACTCACCGTAATATTCTACAAAGTTGTTTTGTGTTTCCCAAAGGGTGATTTTATGCAGCGTTACATTCTTTGGCAAATGAGGAGCGATCCTTTGCCACATGGCAACCGCAATATTTTCTATGGATGGCATAATGCCACTAAGCCAAGGCACATCTTTGTTAAGATTCTGATGATCCAACTGATCAACTACTTGTTCATTGATGATCTTCTTTAATATCTTTAAATCCATGACTAAGCCCGTTTTGGGATCTGGAGAGCCTTTAACGGCTACGTACAGGTCAAAATTGTGCCCATGAAAATTGGGATTGGCACATTTGCCAAATATTTCAAAGTTTTCTTCCTCGGACAACTCAGGAATCCAAAGTTGATGTGCGGCATTGAAATGTGCTTTTCTGCTAATGTAGAGGATAGGCATGGACTGCAAAAATACAATTAGGCTTGATTATTTTTCCCATACCATTTTTTTAGTTCTTCCACGGTTTTATCAATATCATCCATGGTGTTAAATGGTCCAAAACTAAAGCGGATAGTGGTACGGTCACTACCAGGTTTAATATGGTTGATAACGTGGCTTCCGCCAACTGCTCCACTCGAGCAAGCACTGCCACCTGAGGCTGATATACCTGCTATATCTAAGTTGAAAAGCAACATGGATCCCACATCCTTTGGTGGAAAAGAAACACTCAATACCGTATATAAGCTCTGGCCAGTAGGATCGCCATTAAATTCAATATCTTCCAATTCGGTGGTGAGCCTTTTCATCATGTGATCCTTTAATCCTGAAATATGACGGTGTTTTTCTTCCAATCGTTCGTAGGATAATTCTAGGGCTTTTGTTAATCCAACAATACCATACACATTCTCCGTTCCACCTCGCATATCCCTTTCCTGTCTACCGCCTGTAATTTCTGGGGAAATTTTCTGTTGCCTGCTAATATATAGAAACCCAGATCCCTTTGGACCATTGAATTTATGCGCTGCTGCGCAAATAAAATCTACGTAACCTTTGGATAAATCAAACGTATGATGGCCCATGGTTTGAACCGTGTCGCAATGAAAAAGACCGTTGTGCTCGTGAACAAGATTCCCAACCGCTTCGATATTAATCATATTACCGATTTCATTATTTGCATGCATGAGGCTCACTAAAGGATGCTTGTATTTCAAGAGAAGCTCCTTCAAATGTGTCATATTTACATGGCCATCTGCCTGAATATCTACAAGGGCTAATGGAATGTTCTTCTTTTCGCAAATCTCTTCAACCGTGTGAGAAACAGCGTGGTGCTCAATAGGAGAGCTTATGATGGCATCTATTTCCATGTGTTCGCAAGCTCCTCGAAGGGCGAGGTTGTCGGCTTCGGTTCCTCCCGATGTGAAAAATATTTCAGATGGTTTACACCCTAAAAGTTTGGCTACTTTACTTCTTGATTCTTCTAAAATGTTTTTGACTTTTCTACCATGACCATGCGTAGAGCTTGGATTTCCATAGTGGTTAGCCATGATTTCAGTCATAGATTCAACCACTGCTGGATCTATAGGAGTAGTTGCTGCATTATCAAGGTAGATTCTGTTTTCCATTATAATATTTGATTGTTTTGGTGTAGATAGCCTAGAAATTTATAACAAAGCTTGGCCATGGTAAATTCGGTGATTGTATCTTGAGGACGAGGTGCGATTTCAACAATATCAAAACCCACCACCTTCTTAGATTTACTTAATTTCTTTAATAACTTCAGTCCTTGGTGCCATGTTAGCCCCCCAGGTTCAGCAGTACCAACGGCAGGAGCAACGGACGGATTAAAACCATCTGCATCAATCGTGACGTAAACGATATCACTTAGATGAGCGATGCAATCATCCATCCAATCGTCATTATCGTGGATGGTATGATCAAAATAAGTGGTTATAATATCTGAAGATTGATAAAGTTCATTTTCTTCCTTGCACTGTGCTCTGATTCCTACTTGTACCATGGGTACTCTCATGTCGTGTACACGTGCCATTACGCTTGCATGCGAATAAGGGTTCCCTTCATAAGCATCGCGTAAATCTGAATGTGCATCAATTTGGAGTACAGATATAGAACTGTATTGGTTTTTGAATGCCTTGATAATGCCACTGCTAATGGTATGCTCCGCACCCAAGGAAATAACAAATTTGTTATCTTTTAGCAATTGCGCGGTTTGCTTATATATTAACTCAACCGCTCGCTCGTTAATAACCCCTTCGAAATTTGTGGGCTCTAAGGTGCAAACTCCCGTTTCTTTGTAGGCTTCAAGTCCTGTTTCTTCATCAAAGAATTCAACGTAATGGCTGGCATTGATCATAGCCATAGGTCCATGTTTTGAACCCTCATGGTAACTTGAAGTGTATTCATAAGGAAGTAACTGTATACAAACTTTTGAGTGGTTGTATTCAGCCAAATGTTCCTCAGGTGGTGCCAAGAAACATTGAGTTGCGTCAAGCGGCTTTGGCATATTAACCTTTAACGCGTTCTACGTATTCTCCGTTTCTAGTATCAATCTTGATTTTTTCCCCTGTATCAACGAAGAGTGGAACCATTACTTGAGCACCTCCTTCAACAGTTGCTGGCTTAAGGGTGTTGGTGGCTGTATCGCCTTTTACTCCAGGTTCGGTATAAGTAATCTCTAATACAAGGTGTTTAGGAGCTTCTGCTGATAAAGGATTATCTCCGTCAAATGCAACTGCAACTGTGTCTCCCTCTTTTATGAATTTGGCACCTGTTCCAAACATGTGCTGTGGGATATTGGTTTGCTCGTATGTTTCTGTATCCATACAAACGTAGGCATCGCCTTCCTCGTATAAATACTGTAAATCGCGAGTCTCAACTCTTACTATTTCTACGGATTCACCGCTACGGAATTTATTTTCTGTTTGTTTTCCGTCTTTAACGCGTCTCATTTTAGCCTGATAAGAAGCCTGTCCCTTACCAGGGGTACGGTGTTGCCATTCAATTACCTGAACCAATTCTCCATTGAAACGGATAAAACGACCTACTGATACATCTTGCGTGTTTGCCATAACAGCACAAAATTACTAAAATGACGCTAAATGAGACATGAGCAATAAAATCTTCATGTGCATTCCACATCTAAAACGGTTATTCTTGTTTGTATTTTAATTCTATTCCGTAATTATTTAGCGCCTTGAATATCAGACGTTGGCGATTTCGTGAAATTCGGTGATTGATTCCACAGGTTCTAGGGCAAGGCAACATAGAAACAATTTGGACACACTGAGTGTAGGTTAAATTCTGGGGAGTTGTGTTAAAATAGTATCGAGCTGCTTCGTGAATTCCAAAGGCGCCCCTTCCCATCTCGACAACATTTATATAGACTTCTAGGATTCTTTCTTTACTCCATATGCGCTCCATCAAAAAGGTAAAATAAACTTCGAGTCCTTTTCGTAACCAGGTTCTACTTTCCCACAAGAATACATTCTTAGCTGTTTGTTGTGAAATGGTACTCGCGCCTAATTTCCTTTTATGAGTTTTATTGTGATCCCAAGCATTTTCAATGGCCTCCCAATCAAAACCATGGTGTTCAAAAAACAATTGGTCTTCTGCAGCAATAATGGCTTTCTCAAATACATCAGGCGCATCTTTTAATGTAGTCCACTCACCTTTTTCTCCTCGCAGTTCATTTTGTGATTGTTGAATAAACGTAATTGGCGGATTCATCCATTTATATAAAACCACTAAGACAACGGGAATTAATAAGGCGAGTATGATGATTTCAAGGATGAATTTGAACATATCTGACCACAAATAAACGCAGAATACGGTTAAATCTGATTAGGTCTATTTTGTAATTCCATTAGTAAGTGTAGTGTTTACGGGTATTTACGGCACTTTTTGATTTTTGGCACGGTGTTTGTTTCTAATTAGTCAAAACAAATTAAAATCTAACTATCATGAAAAAGTTAACATTATTATTCGCTGTCGCTTTCGCTGTTGTAGGATCTGCAATGGCCC
>Ga0233438_10000069_pt1 | contig 136722 bp, 131 predicted proteins | sample SI_123_September_FD_182720 | JGI IMG/M metagenome (GOLD analysis project Ga0233438, IMG submission 182720) | Seawater microbial communities from Saanich Inlet, British Columbia, Canada - SI_123_September2016_10_MG | ecosystem: Environmental > Aquatic > Marine > Inlet | place: Canada: British... | reverse complement strand
GTGCCGAGGGCGAACCCAGCCATAGGCAAGAGGCCTTGGCGAGCAAGGTCTTAACGAAGTGGGAAATATAAAGAAAAATGGTGCCGGCTGAGAGACTTGAACTCCCGACCCTCTGATTACAAATCAGATGCTCTACCAACTGAGCTAAGCCGGCTTGCCCTTGGGCGGAAATAAATCAACCCGTGGACTGCGCTTGAAATAGCCAATATTCCTCGGCTTGGCAAGCAGCAATTCTTCCCGCTCGCCAGCCCAGCGACACGCCCGAGGGCCGCGCCATGGCAGCTTATTTTATTGGCAATATCATGCTTGGGCGATCGTCCAATTTCGTCGCCGCCTGAAACGCGGGGCGCGCTTTCATTCGCGCCAACCAATCTTGCAGCTTCGGATAGGCGCCCAAAAGGCCACGCGCCTGCGCGCCTTCAATATTATAGACGATTAAGATATCCGCCAAACTTAACGCGTCCCCGCCGAAATAAGGCTGTTTCGCCAAATCAGCTTCCGCCTGCTTTAACAACGCAAACAAGCGCGGCTCGATAAAGCCCTTGGTCAAAGCTCCGGTAATCATTTTCGCCAGAGGCCGCAGAAAAAATGGCACGCGTTCCGTGGTCATGCGCAAGACGGTTTGCATCAGCAAAATCGGCATCATCGAGCCCTGCGCGGCATGGAACCAAAAGAGATAGCGGGTGCGGTCTGGGCTGCCCGGCTCGGGGCGCAAGCCACAATCTGGCGCCAAATCAGCCAGATAATCCATAATCGCACTGCTTTCAGCCAAAGCCATTTCGCCATGGGTAATCACCGGCGCTGTGCCAATCGGCGATATCGCCTTATATTCGGCGGGGGCCAAAACGCTGACCGGGTCTCGGTTATAGGATTTCAACTCATACGGATGCCCCAATTCTTCCAGCAGCCATAGAATGCGGAACGATTGGGAATACTCCAAATGATGCAGCGTCAGCGTTTTCGTTGTCATGATATATCCTCTTCGACCATCGAGTTCGCGCGAAGGCTAGGGGATTGGCCAAGGATAGTAAAGAAGATTGCACCCCAGCATTGACAGGATAATTATCCGGCACTTACGATAAGGCGAACAAAAATAAGAATTGGAAACCCTATGATAATCGATGTTTGGGGACAGCACCCGACGCTTAAACATATGCAGGACCCGATGTTTGCCTCCTTGCGGCGTTGGAATCGGCAAGAGGGAGAATTACCGACGCAGGAACTGCCGGTTTCTGTCACATTGGCGGCCATGGAGAGTGCCAATATTGATAAAATGCTTATCAGTGCTTGGTATGGGCCCGACAAGGTTCTGATTTCAAATGATGAGGTTGCCGATTTTACCGCCCAAGCACAGGGGCGTTTTATCGGCGTCGGCTCTGCCGATATTACAAAGCCGATGGAAGCGGTGCGCGAGGTCTATCGCTGTATCAATGAATTAGGGTTTAAGGCGATACGTGTCTTGCCTTGGCTGTTCTCTTTACCCCCGACCGACCGTCGTTTTTACCCGGTCTATGCCGCTTGTTGCGAGCTGGATGTGCCCTTTTGCACCCAAATAGGCCATACCGGGCCCTTGATGCCTTCCGAGCCTGGAAGGCCGATTTATCTGGATCAGGTTGCTTTGGATTTTCCAGAATTGAAGATTATTGGCGGCCATATCGGCTATCCGTGGACCGAGGAAGCCATTAGCGTCGCCACCAAACACCCGAATATCTACATCGATACCTCCGCCTATACGATGCGGCGCTATCCCGAATTACTGGTTGAGTATCTGCGCAATCATGGCAGACACAAAGTCATGTTCGGCACTAATTACCCGATGATTGCCCCAGCCAAAATAATGCAAGGGCGCGAGGCCTTAAATCTTGACCAAGAGATAGAACGCGATTTTTTTGCCGAAACGGCTAAACGGGTTTTCCGCCTTGCGTGACACACTTGCGTGACACACTTGAGTGACACAAAGCCCGTTAGGGAAGAATAACCAACCCCTCATTGGCGCGCATATCGCCGGCCACCACGGCGTCATAAATCGCGCCGAAATTATCTAAGCCTTGGGTTTCTTTGACGTCCATCCAATGCTCGGCATGAGCGATGCCACCGGCTAGAAAATCGGCAACCTTGGCATTGAAATCAAGCGCGCCCCATTGTTTGGCGCGGCGCTGAATATGGCCCGGGGCAAAAAACATCTCGCTGCGGTCGCGAATAATTTGCCCCGCCGCAGGGTCGCCCTGCCCGCCGCTGGTGTCCCAATGCGTCAGGCCCACATTATGGCACCAACGCATATGCTCGCCCAAAGCGCCATGCACGCCGCCCAAGACGGCGGCATTGCCAGACATATCGACCAGCACCGATGGCACAAGTTTCAGCGCCACCAAATCATCATAGCCAATCACGTCGTCATAGCTGCCAACCGATTGGGTGAACGCCACATTGCTCGGCGAAGTTAGCCCCACAATACGCGGGCGCGCGCCCTCTATTTGCGACAAGCCATAAGCCAGACCAATGGCGGTTTTGCTCGAGGCCGAGAGAATAATCACCTGCTCGGCGCCATGGTAGTCTTGCTCTTGCAAGGCATCGCATAAGCAATAGCTGGTGCCGTATAGTGGGTTTAACAGCGCGCGCATACCGTCGGCTTTGGCGTTTCCTTGGCCGCTGCCCAAGCGGTCGTAACTATTGTAAACCGCAGGCAATTCCGCGCGATGTGGCGCGCCATCGACCAAGCGGTCGGCGGTTACCCGCGTCGGGGTCATTTTCAAAAAATGAGCCATTGGGAAATATCCGTAAAACCGCTCGCCTAAGTCGATATCGCTATTTTTCGAAGCCACGACGCTGGCAAACCCCCAAACCGGAACCATGCCCCAGTCAGCATCTGCATCGCCAGTTGGGCTGGGCGGGAAAAACTGCCAATAACCGATTTGCTCGCCGACGGCGCCATAGGTCACATTATTGGCGGTGAAAGCAAATCGTTCCACCGACACTAAAACCTCGCCGTCGCTCAGCGTAAAATCTTCGATTTTGTCGCCAGCCGAGACCAATCGGGTTTTTGTGATGTCATTTTTATGCGTTTGAAATTCAGCCATTGCTCGCCTCCCTCAGCGAAATCAGTTTTGTTTTAAGCGTTTAATGTGCCCGCCAGCTCCATGAGTTTGCCCACGGCTTTTGGCGCATTGTCGCGCATACGCACGAGAATATCCATTTTTTCTTTGTCTTGCGGGTCGACAGATGAGGTCAATTTGGTAAACCCATCCAATCGGTTTTCGCGCACCCAAGCGCGCAGGGTTTTATCTTGCGACCAATTATATTGGTTCAACATGGCGGCCAACGTCATGGTGACAAAATCATCGCTGGTATTGGGCGCAGGCACGACGCTGCATAATTTATTCTTCTCGGCTTCATCTTGGTAATTGGCTTCGACATAGGCAATCATCGAGCCGCTGAAGACGGGCATGAAACTGCGGATGGTTTGGGGTGTAATCACATCGCCTTCAAACACTGGCTTGGGCGACATACGCTCGATGGCGCGCGCCAGGCTGGCCGAACAATCAATATGCATCTGCTCAGGCCCGGTTTCTATCTCGCCGTCTTCCAGCACAATGCGGTTTGGCTCCAGCGCGGTGACGCGGCCCATCCGCACAATATTTTTTATCCGCCGCAAAACTTCCAGCTCCGGTTTGGAAATGGTTGCCGCGTGAAACATCGTCGGCTCGACGTTGGTATCGAAGCGCACCACACAGCCTTTTTCTTCCAGCCGAGCATACATATCGTCGACGCTGGTCGCCTCGGCAATGGCTTCAAATTGATTGGCCTGATTGCCGAAAGTGCCGGTAAAAAACGCATCGTCTGGCTGGGCGTATTCGCGCGGCAACATCCACGCATCGCGGGGCATAATCCAGCGAATATCATCTGGCTCAACGCCATGTTCTAGCAGCCAAAGACAAGCATCCATGCCCGTTTTACCAGAGCCGATAACCACATAGCCTTGCGCCGATTGGCGCAGGCGTGGTAAATCATTCAGCGGCATAAAATTCACCCCCTCGGCGATGGAGAAAGCGGGCGTATGTTCGGCCGGCACATCGACGGTAAGGCGGGTGGCATCGACGAGTTTTTTATACTTCACCTGATATTTTTTGCCCGAGGTCAGACCTGAAAATTGGCCGTCGCCGTTATATTCGCACATGGGGAAATATTGCACACGGCCCGATGGCAAAAAGGTTTGCCGCATCACATCGTCAAAATAAGCGCTGACCTCGGGGCCAGAGGCGAGGTCGAACAGACCTTTGTTGAGCCCCACTTGATCTTTTTGAAACCGGCTCAGCTCGCGCGACTCGACGCCGTAAAACGACGATGGCTGGTGCAATCGCACAAAAGGATAGGCTACATTCCAATGGCCGCCTGGGCTGGCATGGCGGTCGACAATCACCATATTGGCCTTGGTTTGGCTCAGCAAACTATCGGCAAAAGCCATGCCCATGGCTCCGCTGCCCACAATCAGATAATCGGTTTCTATAACAATACTCACACTAGGCTCCGGTAAAATGAGAGGGTCTGAAAAAAGGCGGAATGAAACACGCCGCTCTTGGCGTCGCGATAAAGGTTGGGCTTTAGCTGCGTGGGCTTTAGCTGGCCCGTTTATGCAAAGGCATTTGATAGACCAATCCGCTTTGCGGTTCGGTCAAATCGGCCTTTTCGCTAATCAATTTAAAAATAGCATCGGCGTTTTTGGCTTCCGCCAAAATCGTGACAATGTCATTTTCGGAGGCCGAGCCAAATTCGCGGAAAGCAAAAAGATCTTCCGTCCGCCCCGCCTCGACGTAAATGCCAAGGATGCGCTTATCCCCCTCCAGCTCTGCCAAAAGCTTACTGCCCGTGCCCTTGTGCAGAAAGGCGCCAATCTCCGTAATCATTTTTTAGCTCCAGCTTTTTTAGTCGTTTTGCTTTTTGAAGAGGCTTTTCGGGTCGGCTTGGTTTGCTTGGCATCGTTTAAAACTTCATCGGGAATATAAGTCGCTATCCGGTCCAAATCATTCATGAACATAATGCCCATGCCCGGCTTATCGAGATCGCCTGCCAAATACATGGCTTCAAACACGCGGTCGGCTTGTTCTTGACTAACGATGATGCGGATCATTTCCTTTTGCTCATCAATCGCCACGCCCAACAGCCCCATGCGTTCGCGCACGCCAGTGCCGCGCGCATAGGTAATGGTGGCACCTTGGGCGCCGACATCTTGCGCCGCTTTCACCACTTTATCGGCTTGGCTGGCTTGCACGATACAGGTAATCATCTGCGCATCGGTTAAATAGGTAATTTGTCTTCCGGCCATGTTTCAGCCTCCCTTGGTTTGCGTTGTGGCGGGCGCGCCGCGCGATTGGCGAAACCGGATAATCAGCCCCATGCTGAGAACGGCGATAATCGGCCCAATAGAAGCCATGCTCAAAATACCAAAACCCTCGACGGCACCTACCGCATTGCCCAAGCCTAGCCCCATGGCCAAAACCAGCGGCACCGTGACCGGTCCGGTGGTGACGCCAGCGCTATCCCAAGCCACATTGACGAATTCTTCGGTCGAGAAGAACGTCAGCAAAAGCGCGAAGAGATAGAGCGGGATGAGCAAAGTCGCGAGGTCAATTTCGAACAGAATTTTGGCGATGCCCAAAGCAATACCGCAAGCCACGCCAATGGCCACGGAATACATCAGCATGGATTTTTTAAACGCGCCATTGGTCAGGTTTTGCACCGTCAGACCCAAAGCGTTCAAAGCGGGCTCGGCCAATGTGGCCCCAAACCCCATGAACCAAGCAAACAGAATAACCAAGGTCAGCCCCAGCATGGCCGAGTAAATGGGCGAGACGGCGCTTAAATCAATGGCCATAAAGGCGGCCGGTAAAACCGTGCCGGTTTGCGCGCCAATGGCGCCCAGACCATAAGTCAGACCGACGTTGAACACGCACATGCCGACAATCGATAAAACCAAGCCATAGCCGGTAAACAATTTATTGGCCAAACCTTCGCGCAGCACGACAAACAAAACAAACATGAGGAATAGCACCAAGGGCGCAATGGCGCGCACGCCCAGCGCTATCTCTTGCAAGGGCGATTGCTCCCATAGGCCCACAGGCGCATCGGATACATTGGCCGAAGCTGCGGCCGCCGCCACGACAATTTCTTCGGCGCTGATTTGCGTCGAAACAAATAAAGACAGACCCAAAACCGCCAAAATAGGAAATAGCGAAGCCAAGGTCACCACCCCAAAGCCCGATAAGGAGCTGTCGCCTTTGCCCGCCGAATTGGCAATCCCAATGCCCAGCGAGAGAACCAAGGGCACGGTAACCGGGCCAGTGGTCACAGCGCCGCAATCCCAAGCGAGGCCCAGAATAGCGCGCAAATCTGGATTGGCATAAACCACCAGAGTCAGCGCCAGAGTTGGCAAAACCGCGGCATAAATCATCGGTTTTAAAGACCAGCCATAGACGAAGCGCAAAGTGCCCAAAACCGCAGCAGCGCCCACGCCTGCGCCGACCAGCAGCACTAAGGGCATGGTCCAATTGTTGAGAATTTCATATAAATAAGGCGCCCGCGCCACATCTACCGAGGCGCCAAAAGCCTGCAAAGCGCCAATGGCGGGCTCGGCAAAAGTTACCCCCACACCCAGCATGGCAATGATGATGAGCATCACCGGCATGCTGGCTTTGCGCGGCAGCTTGTCGCCAATGAGCGTGCCAAACGGCATAAGGCCGACATTAAGGCCTTCCATAAACAAAGCGAGCCCGACGATAACCGCGGTCAATCCGCCAACCAAAAGCAATATGGAATCAATCGGCTGGCGCAGAATAATGAGTTGGAAAAGCACCAGATAAATGGCCAGAGGCACCACGGCGCGCATTTGCTCGAACACGCGAACGCCCGAATAGGGCATGAGAATTTCCATCACACGGCGCACCCCAAGCTTCAGCTTTTGGGGTTTTAACGCTTCTGGATTATCCGCATCCGGCTTCGGCGTCAGTTGATTATAGCTAATCTCTCGATGCCGCAGCGCGTTCGAACGCAAAACAGAAGAGTAACGCAACATAAGGATCTCCTCATCCCAATCGTTTACTTATCGGCCAAGGCAGTGCCCTGACCCTTGGTGACGCCAACTTTAGTCGATTTGGCGCTCCACCTGGAAGCCCATTTTTTCAACGGTAATTTTATCTTGTTCGATAAAATGCGCAATCGACGGACGCGCGATGCTGCGCTCAAAATGCGCGCGCAACGGGCCAAACCTATCTTTGGGCAAGGCAAAGCCGACCAAATTCAAATTCATCAATTGCGTCGTCAAAGCAATATCGGCGATGGAAAAAGCGTCTCCCGCCATATACTCGCGCTCGCCAAGTTGCGCTTGCAAATACGGCAAAAGAACGCTGGCCAAAACCTCAAAGCCCGCATGAGCGGCTTTGGTGTCGGCTGGCTTGCCGCTGGCGAGGTTAAAAAACACTGGCCGAAACACGCCCATGCCAATTTTATTGGCCAGCTCGGAGTCGCAGACTTCTTCCATCCATAACGCGCGACCATAGTCGACCGCAGCCTCTGGATAGAGCGATGGGTTTGGGTTTAACTTGTCAAAATAGGCGCAAATGGCGCTGCTATCATTAATCGCAAAATCGGGATTATCGCTATCGGGCAAAAGCGCTGGAATGCGCTTCAACGGGTTGATTTTTTCAAACCCCTCCGGCCAACCTAAGGGGCTGGGGCGCGGGTCATAATCATAGTCTAGATTTTTCTCGGCCGCGACGATGCGCGCTTTGCGGACGAATGGCGATAAAGGTGAGCCCAATAATTTCATAAAAATCTCCCGAAGTGGCGCTCATATTGGCGCAATCATGCGCCCGATTCAAGCTTGCATTTGGCCCGCTTTGGTCTTGTCACACGGCGTGGCAATGTTAGGCTATGGCAAATCGAAAAAGGGAGAGTTTCGTGAGCACCATTTATCAAGCCAAATCCATCCGCACGATGGACCCCCATCAACCCCATGCCACGCATTTGGCGGTAAAAGACGGGCATATTCTGGCCGTCGGCACGGGGGCCGATGTCGCCGATTGGCAATCCGCTTGGGGCCCGCTTGAGCTCAATACAGATTTCGCCGAAAGGACCCTTTTGCCGGGCTTCATCGAAGGCCATGCGCATATGATGGAAGGCCTATTGTGGGATTATCACTACGTCGGCTATTACGACCGCGAAGGCCCCGATGGCACGATTTGGCCGGGGCTGAAATCCATCGACGATGTGGTAGCCCATTTGAAACAAATCCAAGAGACGCGCGACGACCCATCTGAGCCCCTTATCGCTTGGGGTTTCGACCCGATTTATTTCGAAGGCCGACGGATGACCGCCAATGATTTGGATAGCATCTCCGCCGCCTGTCCGGTCGCTGTGTTGCACGCCAGCTTGCATATTCTCAACGCCAATAATTTTATCATGGATGCGGCCGACGTTAAAAATGCCGACAATAGCGAGTTTATTCGGCGCGACACCCGCGGCAAACCGACGGGCGAGTTTTTGGGCCAGCTGGGCATGTATATGGCTATGCGCACCACGAATTTAGATTTATTGGCGGCAGCGTCTTCGCCCAAAACGCTGCAAACTTTTTCCCAAGTCGCCCGCCAAACGGGCGTGACCACCTGCACCGATTTGGCCAACCCCGTGCCAGAAGGCGCCGAAGTGGCGATGCGCGAAACGGTCGAGAAAGACAGTTTTCCCATGCGCCTTGTGGTGGCCTATCAAGGCAATAGCCGACCGCCCGAAGAAAGCGTGGCGCGGATGCAAGCCCTGCAAGACAAACAGAGTGATAAGCTACGGTTTTCCTTGGTAAAATTCGTGGCCGATGGCTCCATTCAAGGGTTTAGCGCGCGGCTCAAATGGCCGCATTATTATAATGGCGCGCCCAATGGGCTGTGGTATATCGAGCCTGACCGCTTGCGCGAATATCTCAAGGCTTTCACCGCCGCCGGCTTTCAATGCCACGTCCACACCAATGGCGATGAATGCACGGAAGTGACTTTGGACGCCATTGAAGATGCCTTGCGGGCGCATCCGTGGCCGGACCATCGCCATACTTTGCAACATTGCCAAATGGCCTCGCGGGCGCATTTCAAACGGATGAAAAACCTCGGCGTCGGGGTCAATTTATTCTCCAACCATTTATATTATTGGGGCGACGAACACCGCGCCATCACCATGGGGCCCGAACGCGCTGGCCGCTTGGATGATGCTGGCGGTTGTTTGGAAGAAGGCGTGCCTTTGGCCATTCACTCCGATGCGCCCGTTACCGCTTTGGCGCCTTTGTTCACCGCTTGGTGCGCGGTCAATCGGCTGTCGTCTTCTGGGGTAACTTTGGGCGGCGAGAGCGAAAAAATTTCGCTCGAACAAGCGCTTTATGCCATCACCATGGGCGCCGCTTATTCGCTGCGCCTCGACACCGAGATTGGCAGTCTGGAGGTCGGCAAACGCGCCGACATCGCCATTCTCGCCGACGACCCAATAGAGGTTGGGGCGGCGGGTCTCAAAGATATTTCGGTTATCGGCACAATGGTCGATGGTCATGTTCATCTCAACAAAGGCCGCGATGCATGAGCCAAAGCCCCCCTATTGGCTCGGCGCCAAAGGTAAGCCTGACGATTATTGCGGGGTTTTTGGGCAGTGGCAAAACCAGCTTGCTGAACCATCTGCTCACCCAATCACAGGGGCGCAAAATCACCGCTTTGGTCAATGATTTCGGCGCTTTGAATATTGATAGCGAGCTGATAGAGGCGCAACATGGCAATCAGGTGTCGCTGACCAATGGCTGTATTTGCTGCTCTATCGGCGATGATTTAATGCGCAGCCTGGCCGATATCATGCGCCAAGACCCTTTGCCCGACCATCTGATTATTGAGGCCAGCGGCGTCGCCGACCCGACGCGCATCGCCGCTTATGCCGCCGTTGACCCGCAATTGCGCCTCGACGGCATTGTAACTTTGGTCGATGCCGCGGCCCATGCGCTGCACGCCCAAGACCCCTATTTGGCCGATAATTATCATAAGCAAATCGAGGCCGGCCATATGCTGCTGCTCTCGAAACCCGATTTGGTGGAAGCCCACCAACTCGAAACCCTAGAGGCCGAGCTTCGGGCCAATTACCCGACGACGCCGCAAGCGCGTGTGCGCAACGGCCACTTGCCCATCGAGGTGGTATTGGGATTGCAGGCAAAGGAACAAGTCCAAACGGCGCCGCCGCTCACCCCGCAAATCGAAGCGCATGGATTGAAATCTTGGTCGGGACATCTTCCCGATAATCTTTCGCGCAACGCGCTGGCCGATAAGATTATCAGCCTGGCACCCCATGTGTTGCGTGCCAAGGGCGTGCTGGCAGATGCGCAAGGTGCCTATGCTTTGCATTATGCGGGCGGGCGCATTCATTTTGAAAATCTCGACGTCACCCCCTCGGGGCATTTCGTGCTCATCGGCAAACCAGAGCTGCCCAATGCCGAAACCCTATCGACCCTATTCCAGCCGGCGCGCGCCTGATGGTTTGGGATTTACCGACGCGACTATTCCATTGGAGCTTTGGGCTCAGCATTGCGGGCGCCTATATCAGCGGCGAGCGCGGGGCTTTGGGGGTCCATGAAATATTCAGCTTGCTCGCCCTTGGACTGATTGTCTTTCGGCTTATCTGGGGGGTCATTGGATATGAGACGGCGCGGTTTTCTCATTTTCTCGTGTCGCCAGCCCGCGTTCTGGCCTATTTACGCGCCGTTCTAGCGCGCACCAGCCTCCCGCATAATGGCCATAACCCGCTGGGCGGCTTGGCCGTGGTCGCGCTTTTATCGGTGATGGGCGCCATGGCGATAACCGGATTATGGACGGGAGATGATATTCTCTACGAGGCCCCCCTGCCCTTGTTAGGCGTTGCGCCAGAGCTGGCCGCGCCCATGGGGGCTTGGCATCAAGATATTCATAAGCTGGTCGTTCCGCTCATCGCCTTGCATGTGCTGGCGATTGTGGCGCATCGCTTGTGGCTGCGCGAAAAATTAGTCAGCCGCATGATTGGCGGTGGTGAGGCCGCGCAAAAACCAACGCGGCGCCAAACCCTTCTCGGTCTGGCGCTCTTGGTTTTTTGCGTGGGCGCCAGCCTCAGCTTGGCTTGGGTCACCCCGAATTTTATTTAATGCTTAATGCGGTACGCGTCGTGGCACGATTTGCAAGTGCCGCCGAGCCGTTTGGCCGCTTTGACCATTTGCGATGTATCGCCACTGCGGGCCGCCGCTTGTAACGCGCGCGCGGCCGTGGCATTGGCTTTGGCTTTGCTTTCAAAATCCGCGAAATCTTCCCAAAGCGCCTTATCTGCGCCGACACTCGGGCTGCCTTGCGGGAAATAATCTGGCATCTCATCGGCCCAAATGGCCATGCGAAGGGCGGCCGCCTCGATGGCACTGGCGTCCCCCGCTGGCAGATGTTTTTTAAACACCGCCTGAATATCCCCGCCGCTTTGCTTGAACTTAACCACGCGCTGCTCGACGATAGGGCTTTCATATGTGCCCGGCTCATGCGCCAAAACAGGTGCCCCGGAAACCGCCAACATAACGCCGCTGACGATGGAAACAAAAAACTTAGACATATAATTCCTAATCGCGGAACGAAGGATCAAGACGGTCGAGCTTGCGAAGCAAGGCAGGCCAAGCCAGCGCATCGACGCCCGGTTGGAACAAGCTAGCCGATTGGCTATCGACCGTTTTCTGGGCTTCGGCGGAAGGCATATTCGGCTTGCCGCTCAGCGTGCGAACCTGCGCCGTGCAGGCCCGCTCGAGGAAATAAATCGCCATGAAAGCCAGACCACAAGTCTCGCCAACGGCCAATGTGCCGTGGTTGCGAAGCAGCATGACTTTGCTATCGCCAATATCGGCAATCAAGCGCTCGCGCTCATCTAGGTCCAGCGCCACACCTTCATAATCATGATAGGCAAGATGCGAGCGAACCAGCATTGCCATTTGCGAAAGCGGCATCAGGCCTGCTTCTTGCGCCGACACGGCCATGCCGTCATCTGTGTGCAAATGCAAAACGCAATGTGCATCTTCGCGCGCGCTGTGAATGGCCGAGTGAATGGTGAAACCCGCCGGATTTACAAAATACGGGCTGTCCATGACGATATTGCCCTCAAGGTCAATTTTCACCAAGCTGGAGGCGGTAATTTCTTCGAACAACATGCCATAGGGGTTGATGAGGAAATGATGCTCCGGGCCGGGCACACGCACGGAAACATGGGTGAAAATCATGTCATCCCAACCATACATGGCAATCAAACGATAGGTTGCGGCCAAATCGACACGCAGCTGCCATTCTTCGGCGCTGACCATATCTTGAACGTTTTTAATTTCTTCTGCTGCAGACATTTTATTCTCCTTTAGATTTGCTTTAGAATGTTCCGAAAGCGCAGGCTTGTCAATTATCCTCGCGCTGTTTTTCAGATAAAACTTGCGCCAGAGCCGCGCGCCATTGCGCCTGTTTTTGCTGTCGCCTATCGGCGTCCATATGCGGGGTAAACTGCTTATCCAGCGCCCAATTCTCGGCTAAATCTTGCAGATTATCGAACCAGCCCAATTGCAACATCGCCAAAACGGCCGCGCCCAAAGCCGTGGTTTCGGTAATTTTCGGGCGGTCTATCGGGCCATCGCAGATATCGGCCAGGTTTTGGCACAGCCAATCATTGGCCACCATGCCGCCATCGACACGCAATCTCGGCGCGCCCTCCAGCCCTGCCGCTTGCATGTCTTCTTGCATGGCGTGCAATAAATCTGCCGTTTGCAAAGACACCGCTTCCAGCGCGGCACGGGCGATATCTTCGCGCCGCGTGTCGCGCGTCATATTAAAAAACGCAGCGCGCGCATCGGGCGCCCAATGCGGCGCGCCGAGCCCGGTAAATGCGGGCACTAAAACCGTACTGTTTTCCGGATTGGCCGCTTCTGCCAGTGCTTGCGTCTCAGAGGCTTTTTTCACCAGCCCCAAGCCGTCGCGCAGCCATTGCACAATCGCGCCGGCCATAAAAATACTGCCCTCGAGCGCATAAGTCGTCTCGCCGTTCAAGCGATAGGCCACGGTGGTTAACAGTCGATTGGCCGATACGGCAGGCTTGGCGCCTGTATTGGCCAGCACAAAACAGCCCGTGCCATAGGTTGATTTTACCATGCCGGGCGCGAAACACCCCTGTCCGATGCTCGCCGCTTGTTGGTCTCCCGCCATGCCCACAATCGGCAAAGCCACCCCGAGAGCGGCCTCGGTGCACGTGCCAAAATCGGCCGCATTGTCTTTAACGTCTGGCATTAGGCTGGCTGGCAGCTTGAAGAGCGACAGCAAATCCGCGTCCCACGCTTGGGTATGAATGTTGAACAAGCTGGTGCGCGCAGCATTGCTGGCGTCCGTGACGAGCTGGCCGCCTTGCCCATCGAGGCTGGTTAAATTCCACACCAGCCAACTATCGATGGTGCCAAAAGCCAGCTCGCCTGCCTCGGCGCGGACGCGCGCGCCTTTGGTTTGGTCGAGCAGCCAAGTGATTTTACTGGCCGAGAAGTACGGGTCGAGCAGCAGTCCGGTTTTTTGCGTAATCATCGGCTCATGGCCCGCTTGTTTTAGCTGATGACAAAAATCTGCCGTGCGGCGGTCTTGCCAGACGATGGCATTGGCGATGGGGCGACCGGTTGCGCGCTCCCAAACCACAGTGGTTTCGCGTTGATTGGTTATGCCAATGCCAGCAAAATTTTCGGCCCCTAAATCTTCCAGCACGTCGCGACAGACCGATAAGGTGGTTTGCCAAATCTCGTCTGCGTCATGCTCCACCCATCCGTCTTCGGGAAAAATTTGCGTGAACTCGCGTTGCGCCACAGACAAGACGTCGCCCGCCTTATTAAAGGCCAAGGCGCGCGACGAGGTCGTGCCCTGGTCGATGCTTAAAATAAATGGCTCGCTCATAATCTCGCTCTCCCGAAACTCTACTCTGTCGCCCACAATAGGCAGGCTGGCACGCAAGCTCCACAAGATTATCGAAAAAACCCGCTCGTGGCCATGCGCACTATGCGTCTTCCCTTCTGCGGCATCCGTGCTAAAACCCAATATCGATAAATGAGTATCAAGACTATGACGACCCATATGGACAAAAAACTGGCTTTCGTCGCCAGCTCTCATCCCGAAGCGGAAAGCGCGCGGGAGCTTTTGCATGCGCGCTATCAGGGGGTCTCGGCGTCAGAGGCGGATATTATTATCGCGCTGGGCGGCGATGGGCTGATGCTCGCCAGCCTGCATGAATTTATGGATCAGGGAAAACCAATATTCGGCATGCATCATGGCTCGGTCGGGTTTTTGATGAACCGTTTTGACGAAGATAATTTGCGCCAGCGGGTCGATAATGCGCAAACCACCCTGTTGCGGCCTTTAAAAATGTGCGCCACCGATAGCGATGGCAAAACCCATGAGGCGCTGGCCATCAACGAAGTGTCGCTGCTGCGGATGACCGCGCAAGCGGCCAAACTGCGCATCACCATTGATGGCACGCCGCGCATGGATGAGCTGATTTGCGATGGCGCCATGCTGGCCACGCCCGCCGGCTCCACGGCCTATAATCTATCGGCGCATGGGCCTATTTTGCCCATTAATTCGAAGCTTCTGGCGCTCACGCCGATATCTGCGTTTCGCCCAAGGCGCTGGCGTGGCGCGCTTTTGCCCGAGGCCGCCGAAGTGACTTTTACCGCCCTCGAGGCCGATAAACGCCCGATTAGTGCCGTGGCTGATAATAGCGAATTTCGCAATATCGTCGAAGTCAGCGTGCGCCAATCGACGACGCATGAAATGCTCATGCTGTTCGATGAAGACCATAGTTTGGACGAACGGATTTTGACCGAGCAATTTATGCCCGAAGGGATTTAGCCTTAAAGGCCTCTCGACACATCCATCTTCGGGTCGCCATATCCGGCTTCGGTCTGAATGCGCAGATAGGTTTTATCGCCTTCTTTTTCCATGAAGGGCACCACAGTCACCACCTCGCCACATTGAGCTAAAGCATCGTCCACGCTGGCGCGTTTGGCGAATTTTTCGATGTTCATGCGGGTCGGGAAAATCACCGTGCGTTTTTGGGCATCGGCATCGGCCAAAGCCTGTTTGGCAGTAATCCAAACGCTATCGACACTCTCGCTACCATCGTGCAGACCGACATGGTCTTCGGGCGCGCGCGCCATATAAAAATAAGTATCGAAACGCCGCTTCATGTTTTTCGGGGTAATCCAATGGGCGAAAAACGCCAGCGCATCGACGGCAAACTCGAGGTTTTCCGCTGCGGCGAAATCGGCCATCGTGGCTTCGCCTTGGTTAAATTTTTCGCGCCAGCCCTCTAATTGCTGCAAGCGCGCGGCCGAGATGAAATCATCGCTGCCCTTTTCGCGGGCCAATAAAATGCCGCATTCCTCAAAGCTCTCGCGAATGGACGCGACGCGCAAAGCTAAGTCTTTATCGTCATAGGCGTCCGCCTTGGCACAATGGGCGCGAAGCCCCGCGTCAGTATCGGCGGGGTCTAATTTGCCGCCTGGGAACACCAAAGCGCCAGAGGCGAAATCAATCTCATGGTGGCGCACCACCATAAAGACTTCGGGGCCTTCTGGGGTGTCACGGAGCATCATCACAGTAGCGGCGGGTATCAAATTATCGGTGCTCATATCGTGCTCTCCCAGATTAAATAAGCTTTATGCGTCGCCGAGTTTATCGACTGGCACGAGAAAGGCAAGCAGGGCGGCGGCGATAATAAAAATCATGCCGCTGGCCGCCAGCCCAGCAAAGCCGAACCCCGCATCTATCGCCGCGCCAAACAAAACCGGCGCAGCCGCCGTCGACATAATGACAATCGGCGAGGTGAGCGAGCGAATGGCGCCCAAATGTTTGGTGCCAAATAGCTCTGGCCACAGCCCGCCGCTGACCGGCCCTGCCGTGCCCAAATTAATTCCGATGAGCCCCATGTAAACAAAAGGCGTGGCGACGCCAAAAATATCATAGGGCAGCAGCAATAGACCAAATGCCAGCAGCAGAGGGAGCGCGCCCAAGGGCATCAGGCGCAGCGCCGAATATTTATCGACCAAGGGCCCCGTAATTAAAGACACCACGACTTTACACAGCGCATAAAGGGTAAACGCCGTCGCCAAAGCCGCGAGCGGCCAATCGCGCGCCTCGGCCAATTGCACTTGGTGAAAAAACATGCCGGTCAGCAAAAACGGTGGCGCGAGGTAGAGCGGCAGCACCATGTAAAAACGCGGGTCGCGCAAAACATCGCTGCGGTTTACGTCTTTGGCGGTTTCGCCTTGTGCCGCATCGGCTTCTTGGCGGGGCTCAAAGCCCACCAACCAGCTTTGCAACGGCAAAGCCACGGCGAGGATAATCGCCGCATATAAAAGCCAGCTTTGTTGCCAGCCCAGCCAAGCGATACTCAATACCGCCAGCAAAGGCAAAAACCCTTCAAAGCTTGCATAGCCAAGCTGCACCAGAGACACCGCCTGCCCGCGCCGTTGCGAAAAAGCGCGCGCGGCCGACGTCATGCCCGTATGGCTGGCCAGACCTTGGCCAAAATGGCGCACCATAAATAAGCCCAAACCCAAAGCCACTATGTGTTGCGTCAGCCCCATCACCAAACAACCACCGGCCAAGGCCAGCAGCACAAACCCGGTGAAACGGCGCAAGCTCCAACTGTCGATAAACCGGCCTGTATAAATCATGACGAAAGCACTGAGCAGCGTCATGGCCGAATATAAGCCGCCGAAGCCGGCATTGGTCAGGCCATAGTCGGCGCGAATTTCGGCGCTATAGAGCGAGATGAAAAATGTCTGCCCGAAGTTCGACAAGCCCATCATCAAAAAGCCAAACAAGAGGAAGCCGAAATGCTGGCGAATGAAACGAAAATAAGTCATGCGTGTCTGATATAGGGCTGCGGCCATGGGGGCAAATGAAAACGCGCGCGCGGGGCCTATCGGGCGTGCAAAATGCAAAACGGCGTGGCCGGGTCGAGCGCCAAACGCGCCTCGCCAATGGCCTCTCCGCAGGTGACGCAATAGCCATACTCGCCCGCCGCCAGGCGCTGCAGGGCTGCCTCAATGAGGCTTCGTTCGCGTTGCCGACGCCGTAATGTTTCTGCCGCCATGGCTTGGTGTTGCATGGCGTCCATGCGCGACAAGCGGCCTTGCTGCGTTTGGTCGAGTTGCACGGGCGCGCTATCGGCGGCCGCCTCGTCTAAAAGCGCGTCCAGTTCATCGCGTTTTGCCTCGAGGGCTATTTTTATTTTTGTATCGTCCATAGAGCCTCTATTTAGTTTCGTCTTGAACGGTTGTTTTCCCGCCAACCTAAGTTTAGGTTACGTCTAAACAGGAGATATGACCATGCTTGAAGGTTTTAAAGTTATCGAAATGGCGACCTATATCGCCGCCCCCGCCGCTGGTGGCATTATGGCCGATTGGGGCGCCGATGTGATTAAAGTCGAGCCATTGGGCGGCTGCCCGATGCGTAAATTTTACGCCAGCGCCATGACCGATGACTATCCAGATAACCCCGTCTCCGCGCTGGATAACCGAGGCAAACGCGCCATCGCCGTCAATACAGGCACGCAAGAAGGGCGCGATATCGTTCGTAAATTAGTCGCCGATGCCGATGTGTTTCTCACCAATGTGCGGCCCTCGCAATTGAAAGAACAAGGGCTCGATTTCGATACATTGAAACTTATCAATCCGAAACTGGTTTACGCCAGCGTTACCGGCTTTGGCCTGGAGGGCGAAGAAGCCGATAAGCCGGGTTTTGACACGGCGGCCTTCATGGCGAAATCTGGCTTTGGCTGGATGATGACCCCCAAGGGCGCCTCGCCAGCGCCTTTGCGCACGGCGGCGGGCGACCATATTACGGGCATCGCCACCGCCAGCGGTATTTTGGCCGCTTTGCTGAAAGCGCAAAAATCGGGCGAAGGCTGTCTGGTGGAAAGCTCGCTATTGCGCTCAGCCGCCTATGCGGTGGGCTGCGATTACGGCACGTGGCTGCGCTATGGCCGCATCGCCCGCTCGCGCCCGCGCGAAGAAGCCATTGTGGCGATTAATAATTATTACAGAACCTCCGACGAGCATTGGCTGTTCATCAACGCCCGCCCGGGCGAACCAGATTGGCCCGATGTGGCGCGCGCCGCCGGACTGAAGCATCTGCTGGAAGACGAGAGATTTGGCAGCCTGCGCGACCGACGCAAAAACGGCGTCGAGCTGATTGCGCTTTTGGACGCGGCTTTTGCCAGCAAAACCTTGGAGCAATGGAAACCACTGCTCGATGCCGCGGGTCTGATTTGGTCGCCCGTGCAAAACTTTGAGCAAGCCTATAATGACCCGCAAATGCATGCGGCGGGCGTGTTTGTCGATATGCCCAAGGCCGATGGCACGAGCTATAAAAATATCGCCTCGCCTATTCGCTTTTCCAGCGAAAGCACCGACCCGAAAGGCGTCTTGCCGGAAGTTGGACAAGACACAATGGCCGTGTTGGAAGATTTGGGACTGGATGAAGACACACGCGCGCGCTACTTAGAGGCCAAAGTTATCGGCCAATATAGCGACTAGCTGAGCCCGCGCCCAACCTTGGTTAGCGAGCCATTTGCCTATCGCGCCATTTTTTTGTCTAGCCAATGGTAGCGCCAAATCACCAGCGCGAAGGGCACGAAAGTGCCCAGCACAATGCCATCTGCCAGCCCCAAGGCCCCGCGACCCAATGGGAAAATCAGCGCATAGGTGAGCGGTATCATAACGACGCCGTAAGAGAATAAATGGATGAACGTCGGCACCCACGTATCGCCGCGCGCGCGCAAAGACATCGATAGAAGCGACTGGCCGGTATCGAAAACCGTGCCGATAGACACCAAAGTGATGAGCGCGGCCGCCAATTTTATCACCGCCGCATCGGTGCTGAACAGCTCGGCCATGGGCAAGGCTGCCACCCACATGAACACGCCTGCGAACACCATAATGACGCTTTGCACGCTCAAGCCCAACCAAGCCCAGCGTTTCACCGCTGCCATATCGCCCGCGCCATAAGCATTGCCCACGCTCACCGCAGTGGCGACGCCGAAGCCCAGACCCATCATGAAAAACAGCGCAAACACATTGATCATAATAATATGCGCCGCCACCACCAAAGTGCCAAGGAAACCAGCAAACAGAATGACCACATTAAAGGCCGTGTTTTCAATGCCCATGGAAATGCCGGACGCATAGCCAATGGCGCGCATCTCGCGCCCGCCCGCCCAGGTGATTTTAGGTTTGCGCAGGCCGTATTTCTCGTGGTCGAGGAAAAACCAGACGTAAGATAAAATCGACACGACTTGTAAAAAGCGCACCACAAGGGTCGCCCAGATAGAGCCTTCTGCGCCCAGTTCTGGAAACCCAAAGGCGCCAAAGACGAAAATGTAATTGGCAAAAATATTCGCAATATTGGCGACAATCATAATCACCATGCCGGGGCGCGGATTGCGAATGCCTTCGAGGAAAAAACCAGTCGTCATATGCAGTGCCGCGAACGGCAAGCTGAGGCCCGCAATCATTGAAATACGCCCGCCGGCAGCCGCCAGCTCGGGCGTTTGTCCGCTCAGCAGCAACAGCGGCTCGCCGAAAAAGCAGAACACCATCCCCACAAGGCCAATGGACAGCCCCCAAGGCATGGCGTGCCACCAGACTTTGCCAGTTCCGCTATAATCTTTGGCGCCGAATTTATTCGACACTAAAACCGAAGTGCCCATCAGCAGGCCAATCATAATCAAAATGAAAATATTGCTCGGCACCATGCCAATGCCCAAATAAGCCAAATGCTCCGACGCGTAATGGCCCACCACCACGGTGTCGGTAATGCCCAAAGTCAAAATGCCGATGCGCGAAATCACCACCGGCCAAGCCAGCGTCATCAGGGTTTTTATATCTTGCCAAATTTGCTTCATGGCCGCAGGCCAAACTGAACAACTTCCTCTAGCGAAGGGCGCGCCCGTTCGCTGGGTGCCTCTTTGGCGGTACCAATATAAATAAACCCAGCTATTTCATCGCCGCTCGTGCCGCCCAAAGCTGTTAACACCGCGCGCTCATAGGCCACGTCTCCGGTCAGCCATTGGGCTGCAAATCCGGCAGATTGGGCGGCGGTGAGCAGCGTCATGCACACAGCACCGGCCGATAAAATCATTTCCCCGCGCGGAATTTTAGGATGCGGCTTCGGGCAAGCCAGAACGGCAATCACACATGGCGCGCGCAAAAACTGCGCGGCCGCACTGGCATAAGCATCCACTGAGGGCGCTTCGGCTTTTGCCGCCAATGCATCGGCGGCGATTTTACCTAGCTCGGCGCGGGCCGCTTCTTGCAATACCACCAGCCGCCAGGGGGCTAATTTGCCATGGTCGGGCACCCGCGTTGCCGCACCCAATAGGTCTTGCAAAACCTCAGCCGAAGGGCCCGGCACCGTCATATTGCGCGCCAATACCGAACGACGGGTTTTTAAGAATTCTAAGGTTGAACTATCGCCCATTTTCTTGTCCTATCAAGCTGTCTCGCCTTGGCTTATCGCCGCCCCGCGTTAAAGTCAATTAGCGCTCGCAACAACAATAACAATCAAAAGGTTGGCCCATGCGCATCGTGGTGTTCTCTGTCGCCGTGTTTTTTCTCGCCTCCCCTGCTTCTGCTGGGGCTTGGGGGCTGGGTGTCGGGGAGAGCAAAGCAATTTTGCAATATGGCAGTGGCGACCAGCCAGTGCAGTTTCCCCTAGCACCAGCGCGCGATTATAGGCTGCAAGAAACATTCATCAGCTTATTGGTGGAACATGGCGCCACCGCGCGCACCACCCTCTTGGGCAAAGCGAGCCACCAACGCGTACGCGAGGCCTTGCAAACTTATGAAACCCAAACCGGCCAGCTCGGCTTGCAAGTCGATGTGCCCGCATTGGCCACCGGATTATTGCCGCCGTATATTTTTCAGGGGCTTAAAACGCTATTTCCCAAACGCCGATGGCGACGCGAAAAACGGGCCAGCGTGCAAGGCGGCCTCGATTGGCAAACCGCACAGCGCACGACGCGGCCAAGCGGAAGCCCCCAAAACGGCTATCACCTCGGCCTATCGCTGGCCGATAAAATTACCTTGGGGCGGGTCTCGGTTCTGCAAGAAGTTGACTATAGCGAAACGCGGTTGTCGCGGGAGCACCATATAGCGGGCCAATATCAGCTTTCTTTGCGGCGTGGGAATTGGCAAATCGGCTCCCAAGCGCAGCAGTTTGAAAACCAGACCAGCGGCTATTTATCCCTGACGCAGAGCACGCGGCTCACTTGGAAGCCCGCGCTTTACCCGTTTGAGATTAGTTTTGGGCGCGGGTCGACAAGAGTGAACAATCGCCTTCACCCGCTGGCGCGGTTTCGACGCGGCCAGCAGTGGACGCTCGAGTTTCAACACAATTTCTAGCGGCGTAAATCGGGCGCCGTGGCTTCCAGCGACAAAGCGTCGGCGGCTTCTTGCAAACCCATAACCGTTTGATCTTTCGAGCCCAGACGGCGCATGGAGACGGTTTTGCCTTCGGCCTCGCGCATGCCCACGGCCAGAATAACCGGAACTTTAGCCACCGAATGCTCGCGCACTTTATAGTTAATTTTCTCATTGCGCGTATCGGCGCGCGCGCGCAAACCTTGCGCGTTTAATTGCGCCACCACCTCATGCGCATAAGTATCGGCATCGGTGGTAATCGGGCACACCACCACTTGCTCTGGCGCCAACCAAAGCGGCAATTTGCCCGCATAGCTCTCGATGAGAATACCGAGGAAACGCTCGATGGATCCCAATACGGCGCGGTGCAACATGACGGGGCGATGCTTCTCGCCATCTTCGCCAATATAGGCGGCATCCAAACGCTCCGGCAGCACGAAGTCGAGCTGCAAAGTGGCGCATTGCCATGTCCGGCCAATGGCGTCGGTCAGGTGATATTCAATTTTGGGGCCGTAAAACGCCCCCTCGCCAGGCAGTTCTTCCCATGCCAGACCCGCTTCGGTTAACGCATCGCGCAAGCCTTGTTCAGCGCGGTCCCAGGCCTCGTCTTCGCCCGCGCGAACGTCGGGGCGCAGAGCGATTTTCACCGACACATCGGTAAAGCCCAAATCATCATAGACTTGGGTTACCAAGCCGCAAAAATCGACGGCCTCGGAAATAACTTGGTCTTCGCGGCAAAAAATATGCGCGTCGTCTTGGGTCATTTGGCGTACCCGCATCAATCCATGCAATGCGCCATGCGGCTCATTGCGGTGGCAACAGCCAAATTCGGCCATGCGAATGGGCAAGTCGCGATAAGACTTAATGCCTTGCTTGAAAATTTGCACATGGGCGGGGCAATTCATCGGCTTGATGGCCATTAAATCCGCATCGCCAGAGATTACCGCCGTTTTATCGTCTGTCGATGGCACTTCGTCTGGCACCACAAACATATTCTCGCGAAACTTATCCCAATGGCCCGACTGCTCCCAGAAGCGCTTGTCCAAAAGTTGTGGCGTTTTCACTTCTTGGTAATCATTGGCGTCTAAGCGGCGTCGAATATATTGCTCCAACTGCTGCCAAATCGTGTAGCCCTTGGCGTGCCAAAACACGCTGCCTTGCGCTTCTTCTTGGAAATGGAACAAATCCATCTCGCGGCCGATTTTGCGATGGTCGCGTTTTTCCGCTTCTTCCACCATGTGCAAATAGGCTTTTAAATCTTTCTCATGGCCCCAGCAGGTGCCGTAAATGCGCTGCAACATTTCATTATTGCTATCGCCGCGCCAGTAAGCGCCAGCCAATTTGGTCAGTTTGAAAGCTTTGCCCAGCTTGCCCGTCGAGGGCAAATGCGGGCCACGGCATAAATCTTTCCACGCGCCTTGGCGATAAATCGTAATCGGCTGGTCGCCCGGAATAGAGGCGATAATTTCGGCTTTGTAAATCTCGCCAATCTCGGTGAAATGCGCCACCGCTTCGTCGCGTTGCCAGACTTCGCGGACAATCTCTTCGTTGCGGTCAACGATATCGCGCATCCGTTGTTCGATGGCTTCTAGGTCATCGAGGCTAAAGGGTGTCTCGCGCGCGAAGTCATAAAAAAATCCGTCTTTAATCACCGGGCCAATGGTGACTTGCGTTTCGGGGAAGAGTTCTTGCACCGCCTCGGCCAAAACATGGGCGCAATCATGGCGCAGCAAATCGACGCCCTCTTCATCGGCGGCGGTGATAACGGCGATATCGGCATTGGCATCAATGACTGTGGCTAGGTCGACGACCTCGCCATTGAGCTTTAAGGCGAGCGCTTTTTTGGCCAAAGATTTGGAGATGCTGGTCGCGAAAGCAAGCCCGTCTAGGGGCGCATCAAATTCGCGGGTCGCGCCATCCGGCAAGGTCAATGTAATCATAAGTCCAACTTCTCTTTTTTCGCCGCCTGTTTGGCGTCCGTCTCATCACCTGCGTGTGCCGAGGAAACTCTCCATGGTGCATACCAAGGTGGGAGGCAAACCTCAAGTGGCACGGGGTCAAAACCATGGCCCGGATGCATTTTATGAAACGGATGACATTTGCCCAGACGTTTGGCCGACAACCAACCGCCCGTCCAAACGCCATGCGCCTTCACGGCATCGAGCGCATATTCCGAGCAAGTGGGCTGAAAACGGCACCGCGGCCCCAGCACCGGCGAGACAAAGAGGCGATATATATGCACCGGTAAAAGCACCAAAAAACGCAGAGAAAGACGTATCATGCGGCCATAGTAACGCATCGCCATAGGGTTTCGAAACAAAAGAATGCAGCTTACAAGCCGACCCATTGGCGTTAGACTATTTTGATAAATGGACACACTTGAATACCAGTTCAGCGGAGAAATATGGATTTGGTCGGGCAAGAAAACCGACTGGTTTTTCATTACGCTGCCCAAAGACGTGAGCGACCACGCCCGCTATTTCACCACCCATGTGCAACGCGGTTTTAAATCTTTGAAAGTAAATGCCCAAATTGGCAACAGCCAATGGCAGACCTCTATGTTTCCCAGCAAAGAACGCCAGAGCTATTTATTACCGGTAAAAAAATCAGTCCGCGTGGCAGAAAACATCGAAGTCGGCAAACCTCAAGCGGTCAAAATTACGCTGCTTGGGCTTTAAACCCCGAGTTGCGCCAGACAGTCTTCCACCGCATCGAAAGTCAGCAAGGTCGAGGCATGGCGGTTTTTAAAATCGCGCACGGGCTCCAAAACTTCTAAATCGGCCCACCGCCCCGTCGGCGGCGTGCCGTCTTGTTTCAACATGGCGCGCATGGTGGCCCCCACGGCACGCAACTCGTCTGGCGCCGTGCCAATAATCTCGCGCGCCATCACCGAGCTGGCCGCTTGGCCCAAAGCGCAGGCCTCGAGCTGATGCGCAAAGGCCGCCACCGTGCCATCATCGCCCAGAGCCAATTCGACATGCACTTTCGAGCCACATAGCCGCGACACGGCATCGGCTTGGACAATGCCCGCCCGCGGCCCATCTGACAGATTGCCGATATGGGGAATATCGGCCGCCAGTTTTAAAATCCGCTGATTATAAAGCTCGTTCATCATGGTATTAAGATAGGTGCTGGCGCATCATTTTGCGAGCTTCCAAATCGTCCCATCCGCCGTGTCTTCAATCGCCACGCCCATGTTTGCCAGCGCATCGCGCGCCGCATCGGCGGCAGCGAAATCTTTTGCGGCGCGCGCCTTGGCACGCGTCTCTATCAAGGCCTCCACGGCAGCCGCATCGATATCGCCAATTTGCACGGCGAACCAATCTTCCGGCACCTGTTGCAACAGACCCAGTAAACTCGCGGCGGCCAAAAACCCGCCTTTGTCTTCTGGCGTCTGGAGGTTTTTGCTCAAGGCAAATAATTCGGCCAAGGCTTTGGGCGTGTTTAAGTCATCGCAAAGCGCCGCCAAAAAGCTTTCCGGTGGTTGCGCTGGCGCGGCTTCGATATCGCGGGTGTCGCGCAAAACGCCATAGAGGCGGTCGAGGTTTTTCACCGATTGGGCCAGCAAATCATCGCTGAAATCGAGCCGCTGGCGATAATGGCCTTGCAGCAGCGCCAAGCGAATGGCCTCGCCGGGGGCTTCTTCTATCAGCTCATCCATCACCTTAATATTGCCGATGGATTTCGACATTTTTTCGCCAGAAATATTGAGCATGCCATTGTGCAGCCAATAATTGGCCAAAGGCGCGCCATGCGAACACCGGCTTTGCGCCGCCTCATTTTCATGATGCGGAAATTGCAAATCCGCGCCGCCGCCATGAATATCAATGGTGGTGCCAAGGTGCTTTTCAATCATCGCCGAACATTCAATATGCCAGCCCGGGCGCCCCCGACCCCACATACTGTCCCATCCGGGTTGCTCTGGCGTGGAGGGTTTCCACAATACGAAATCACCGGCATCTTTTTTATACGGCGCCACATCGACGCGGGCACCGGCCAGCATATCGTCGCGCGAGCGCCCCGAAAGCGTGCCATAGGCGCTGTCTTGCGTAACATCGAACAGCACATGGCCCTCGGCCTCATAAGCGTGACCTTTGTCGATTAAGCCCTTAATCATCGTCTCCATCTCGCCAATGTGATGGGTCGCAAAAGGCTCAATATCGGGCGGCAAAACGCCCAATAGCTGCATATCGGCCAGATATTTGCCATGATAGCGCGCGGTAACGGTCGAAATATCGACCCCTTCCGCCCCCGCTTTGGCGTTAATTTTATCATCCACATCGGTAATATTGCGGGCATAGATGACCTGCGGATAAAGCGCACGCAACAGGCGCACCAAAACATCAAACACAACGGCAGGTCGAAAATTGCCGATATGGCAAGGGCCATAAACCGTGGGTCCGCAAACATATAGCGTTACCCGCGAGGCATCTTGAGGCGTAAAGACTTGCTTTTCGCGGGCCAGACTATTGTGCAAAGAGAGCTGAGTTTCCATGCGCGCACCATAATTCATCTGCGGGGCGAGCCGCAAGGCCAATTAAAGGGCCAAATAAATAAGCCGCGCCCAGCTGGAAATCCAACCGCTGTGAGTTAAATAAATCCATAGAGACGCTGGAAGCGGCGGATACCCCGCTGCTTTTAGAGGCTCCATGGTTCATGTTTATCTTGTCCCTAGGGGTAAACTTGGCTATCTAACCAACTCCCTTAAGCGGGTTTTTGCAAAGAGACTTTGCTTTCTTGCAAAACAATGTGCAAAATTAGGGGGAGCTGACCTCGCCTCGACGTGGCATAACCAAGCCTAAGTTCGAGACGCCGAAGCATAGTAATTTAGGCAGTCTGTATGCCTGACGAATAGCGGGACGTATTTCCCGCCCAGTGAGGTATTAAAATGGACGCGAGAGTAGACGGCAATAAAACGCCAACAATTGGAGAACGGGACGTAAAAGTGGAAAAACCTTCACGCGAGCAAGCCGAATCCGCCGTACGCACACTGATTGCCTGGGCGGGCGATAACCCCGAACGCGAGGGATTGATCGATACGCCAAAGCGCGTCGTCAACGCCTATACTGAATTTTTCGCAGGCTATGACGAAAACCCAGATGAGGTTTTGGGTCGCACCTTTGAAGATGTCGAAGGCTATGACGATATGGTCATGCTGCGCGATATTTCGCTGGAAAGCCATTGCGAGCACCATATGGTGGCTATTTTGGGCAAAGTGCATATTGCCTATATGCCCGTCAACAAAGTGGTCGGCATTTCGAAACTGGCCCGCGTGATTGAGATTTTTGCCAAACGTCTGCAAACCCAAGAAACCATGACGGCGCAAGTTGTCGATTGCATTCAGCGCGTGTTGGAACCCGCAGGCGTTGCCATTTTGGTCGATGCCAAGCACCAATGCATGACAACACGTGGCATTAAAAAACCAGATGTGGCGACCATTACCACCCAGTTTACCGGCGTTTTTGCAGAAGATCCGCGCATGGAAGCCCGCTTCCTTGCCATGATTAGCCGCTAGGGTCTATAAGACCTCAAAGAGTTGAGGGAAAAAACATGACTGGTCCATTTGCACCCCGCGAAACCATAGAACAAGTAGAAGAAGGCCACGTCTTGGCGCCAAAATTTGACGCCAAGGGCCTGATTCCCGTCGTCACCACTGATTTTACCAGTGGCGAATTACTGATGCATGGCTTCATGAACGAAGAAGCCTTAAAGCTGACCATTGAAACGGGCGAAGCGCATTATTTCTCGCGCTCGCGCGAAGCCATTTGGCACAAAGGCGCGACCAGCGGTCTGGTGCAAACCATTGCCGAAATGCGCGTCGATGATGACCAAGATTGCATTTGGTTGCGGGTCCATGTCGGCGGCAATGGCGCCTCTTGCCACGTCGGCTATCGCTCGTGCTTTTATCGGTCTTTGCCAACGGGCGAGCTGCCCGACACGCCAGTGGCCTTGCGCTACGAAGAAGATGAGAAAGTCTTCGACCCGCTCGACGTCTATGGCGATGCGCCCAACCCAACCAAGCTTTAAAACCTATCCGGTGGCGATGTAATCTTTCAACGCCGCCGCTTCTCTCTCGGTTTGCTGAATGCGATAATTCACCAAATCGCCAATAGAGACGATGCCGCACAGATGATTGTCGGTCATAACCGGCAAATGGCGAAACCGCTTTTGCGTCATAATGCTCATGGCTTCATCAATGCCTGAACTCAGCGCAATGCTCTGCGGGCGTTCGGTCATATGTTCGCAGACAGATTCTTGCAAAGCCGCCGCGCCATGTTGGGCCAAGGCGCGCATCACATCGCGCTCGGTGAAAATGCCGTGGCAAATCTCTCCGTCGCCCGTCACCACCAGCGCGCCAATCGCCTTTTCATTCATCATTTGCAAAGCCTGCTCGACGGTTTTCTCGCTTTCAATCGCGATAACCTCGGCACCTTTATTGTTCAAAATCGCCTGAATACTCATGCTCAGCCTCCTTCCCCCATCAGCATGCGACAGGGTGCCGCAGATTGCAAGCCATGCCGGGTCGATCTATTTTTTCGGGTTTTTCCAGTTGCCATAGTCCACCTGCCCGGGCCCGCCAGAGGCCGAAAGCGGTGGCTTTTCTAAAAAGCCGATGAGCAGAAGTCCGGTAAAAAAGCCAACCAAATGCGCAATCCACGCGATGTTGACCGCCGCGCCATCTGGGCTGGCGAGCCCATAGGGGCCCAGCAAGCCAAAGGCCAAATTCATCACCAACCAAATGCCGATGAACATAAGCACGGGACGACGTTTGGGCACTTCCGCAAGCCGCAGCAACCGCCGCTCTGGGTTTTGCGACTTCGGGTCGAGCCAACGCACATCAGAAAAAGCAAATCGCGACGCCGCCCCCATCAGGCCGGCCACGCCGCCCGAGGCACCGATAATCGGGATGAGATAATTTTGCACAGGCGCGGCATAAATTTGGCCAAGTCCCGCCAGCATCGTGCACATCATATAGAGGAACATGAATTTGCGCGGCCCCAAGCGGCGCGCCACCGGAGCGCCAAAAGCCAACAGCCAAACCGAATTTAAAATGAAATGCGCCCAACCGCCGTGCAACATCGAATAGCTGAACAAATTGACCAGACCTTGCACCCAAGTGCCCGGCAGACCGCCCAGCCCTTCGGCGAAAAGCCGAGCTGGAAACAGACCCAGCGAGACCAATAATTCATTGCGTTGGGCATAGCCACCAAAGGCCATCAGCAATTGAAAAACCAACAGGAGCCCCAGCAAAGCGAGGACGATAAAAGGCGCCCTTAAAATCGGCTGTTTGGCCTCTTGGGTCGCGTCGTCTGGCGGCGTCTGCGTCATGTGATGGTTCCTATTTGCCTGCCGCTTTTTTCAAAGCCGCCTCGACCAATTCCAATCGATCATTGCCGAAATACATATCCGTTTGATTGACATACATCGTCGGCGAGCCAAAGCCGCCGCGGTCAATCACTTCTTGGGTATTGGCCCGCAAGCGCGCTTTGACCGCGTCACTTTGCATGGCTTCCAGCGTGGCCGAGGCGTCGAGCCCCACCGCGTCGCATAGCGCGGTTAATTCTTCGGGCTGGCTGATGTCGCGCAATTCACCCCAATAGGCGTGAAAGGCGGCATGCGAGAAAGCGCTTAATTTGCCATGGTCTTGCGCCACCAAAGCGGCCCGCATCAGGCCCGCGGCGGGCAGCGGAAAGACTTTCGGCTGACCGATGGTAATGCCGCAAAACCTTGCCCAATCTTGCAAATCTTTCAGGTAATAACGCCCTTTCACCGGATGCGGCTTGGCGCGCGTTTCATAGACCGTTTCATTGACCGCGTTAAAAACCCCGCCCACTAAAATCGGTTTGAAATCAATCTCCACCTCGCAGCGCGCGGCCATGGCTTCGACGCGCGAGAAAGCCAGATAAGTCCACGGGCTTGAGATGTCGTAAAAAAATTCGAACTGAACCATATTAACCTGCCACTTGTTGCGCTGGCAAAAACGCTTTGCCACGAATGTGGTCAGAGATTTTTTCCGCCATCATAATGGTTGGCGCATTGGTGTTGCCGGTCACCAGGGTCGGCATAAGCGACGCATCGACGACGCGCAAACCTTCCAGCCCATGCACTTGGCCATGCTCATTGGTCACCGCCATGGGGTCATTGCCCATTTTGCAGGTGCCCACGGGGTGATAAAGCGTCTCGCCCGTGGCGCGAATCCAGCCATCCAGTTCGTCGTCATTATCGACGTTCACATCGCCGCTTGGTTTTATTTGCGCGCCCCGATAGGGGTCGAACGCTTTTTGCAAAAAAATATCGCGGGTGATGCGGAAGCCATTTCGAATATCGACAATGTCTTGCTCGGCCGTGAGATAATTCGGATACATGGCCGGCGCATCTTCCGGATTGGCAGTTTTCAGCGTCAGATAGCCACGGCTTTCAGGGCGGCAGCCATAAACAATCGACGAGAAACCATGTTCGGTTGGCAAATCATCGCGCCCATGCACGTCGGGCACGGCCACGGAAACATAGTGAATTTGCATATCTGGTACGGCTTTGCTGGGCGCTGATTTGAAAAACGCGCCCGCCGCCGTGGGAGGAAAAGACGCATCGCCTTTGCCCATCAGCAGATATTGAATGCCCGCCAATTGCGTGCGCCACCAAACGGCAGAGCGGTGCAAAGTAACCGGCTGCGTGCAAGCGAATTGGCTAACCACGCCCAAATGGTCTTGCAGGTTTTGCCCCACGCCGGGCAGCTCGTGCACCACCTCTAGCCCATGCGGTTTAATTTCGCTGGCGGGGCCCACGCCACTGCGCAATAGAATTTGCGGCGAATTAATGGCTCCGGCCGAAAGGATAACTTCCTTATTGGCAAAAACCGTGTGGCTTTTGCCATTTTTGATAAATTCAACCGCCACCGCGCGTTTGCCTTCAAAGACGATAACATCCACCGTCACTTCGGTTTCTGTGTGCAGGTTTTTGCGTTTCAACACCGGGTGCAAATAGCCCACCGCCGCGCTGCATCGTTTGGAGCCGCGAATGGTATGCTCAAAACGCGACACGCCTTCTTGCTGTTCGCCATTGAAATCTGGCGTGAAAGGAATGCCCGCCTCTTGCCCCGCCGCGATGAAAACATCCAGCAATTCGTCGTTCTCGCGGTCTGATTTTTTCACCGACAAAGGCCCGCCTTTGCCGTGGTATTCTTCGTCGCCATCGCCTTCAAAATCTTCGGCCCGTTTGAAGTAAGGCAGCACGCTTTCATAAGACCAGCCGGCATTGCCCAATTGGTTCCAATGGTCATAATCAGTCGAATTGCCGCGAATATAGACCATGGCGTTAATCGAGGACGAGCCGCCCCAACCGCGCCCGCGTGGCCAATACATTTGCCTTCCGTTGAGCGTCGGTTCGGCTTCGGTTTCGAAACCATAATTTTGCTCATTGCGCTCTGGCACGATTTGCGAATAGCCCGCAGGCATATGAATAAACAGGTTTTTATCTTTCTTTCCTGCTTCCAATAGCAAAACACTATCGGCACTGTTTTCGCTCAATCGATTGGCCAGCACACAACCCGCGCTGCCGGCGCCCACGACAATATAGTCAACCCGTTCTATCATTTATTATCCTATTTCTTTCAAATCGCGTTTGTAACGCTGCCAATTTTCAACATAGTGCATGGCCGAGGCAATCATCATTTGCTCGTTATCCTCACCCAATTCTCGCACAATTTTTCCGGGCATCCCAAGCACCATAGAATTATCCGGTATTTCTTTGCCTTCGCCCACCAGAGCATGCGCCCCGATGAGGCAATTTTTGCCAATCTTCGCGCCGTTTAAAATCGTCGCGCCAATGCCCACCAGCGAATTATCGCCCACGGTGCAGCCATGCAGCATGGCTTGGTGCCCCACGGTTATATTTTTGCCCAAAGTCAGTGGAAAGCCGATATCCGTATGCAGGATAGAGCCATCTTGCACATTGGAATTTTCGCCAATGGTGATGGTTTCATTATCGCCGCGCAAAACGGCAGCGAACCAAACGCTCGCGTTTTCCAATAGAACAATATTGCCCATCACTTGCGCGTCTGGCGCAATCCAATAATTGCCCGTTTCGGGCAGTTGAGGAGAGCTCTCTCCCAAGGCATAAATAGGCATAATTCCCTCCAGCTTCGCATGATTAATCGCTTCGTCTTTCGCGCCCTCCTATGGTAAACACTCAAAAACCGCTGTCGAGAGGAAACAATGATTAAGCGCATATTGTCGCGGGCAATCCCCGAGCATGAATGGCCTATCTGGGCCATTCCCTTGGCTGTGCTTATCGGGTTTCTTATCAGCAGCGGCTTGGTTTACCTGTTCTATTTTGGGCCCGGCTTGCGCGATTTGCAGGGGGTCTCTTACCGCCCGACCGACGATCCGGCGCGCGTTCGGGTAGAGGTTGGCGGCACTTTATTTGCCGTGCCCGCGCATTTTACGCGCAATGGACAGACCCGCAGTCGGCGCGAATTAGCCCATGCGGAATTGCATGCTTTATTGCCAGAGTTGCAGCCTTGGCACCCCGCCTTGGCGAAACAGTTTTTGCGCGCCGACAAACAATCGCCGCTGATTGTTATCAACCTACGGGCTGGAAAACGAAACTTCCCAGAAGCCCGCGTGTTCGACGCTCTCTACAAGCCCTACCTCAAGGGAGCGGGGGCCGTGCGAAAAGATGGCTTGCAAGGGTTTAACTTTCAGCCAAACTCGCCCTATGACCGCAAACAAATTTTCCGCGCCCTGCCCGCAGGCTCGACAGAAGAACGCGCCAAAGCGCCGCTGTTTATTTGCGATACAAAAGACCACCCCAGCCCCTCTTGCGAAAGCCGCTTTGATATTGGCAACACGGCGCAAGCCAGTTTCGTGTTTAAGCGCGCCCATTTGTCGGATTGGGAAAACATCGATACCCGCATCAAAGACATGATCCGCAGCGCCCGCGCCTCGGCGCGCACGCAAAATTAGCGGACCCGCTTAAGCGGTCGGTAAATCGAACTCTAAAATAGCCATGTTGAAATCATAAGACACTTCGCCCTCGTCTTCATCGCGGAACATCGTGCCGATAAATTCATCGCCGAGAAACACTTCAACCATGTCCTCTTTGCCACCGCGTTTTAGGGTCACCGCGTCATTTTCAAATTTACTTCGCAGATAGCTCTGCACGCGGTTCATTTCATCACTGGTCATTACTCTCTCCCTGATTTCAGCGGCCAACCTATTGGGCTGTGTAGCCGCCGTCAATAACAAGCTCAGAGCCGGTCATCCACTCGCTTTCATCGGAGGCCAAAAACACCACGCCATTGGCAATATCCAAAGGCACGCCGAGGCGTCCCAGGGGAGTGGCTTCGGTCAGGCCTTCCACGGCTTCGTTTTCGCCCGGCATCATGCCCGCCTCGACCGCATCTTTAATGCCGTCGCGCACCAATTGGGTCAGCACAAAACCAGGGTGGATGGAATTGACGCGGATTTTATACCCCAAAGTGCCCATTTCTACCGCCATGCCTTTGGTCAGCAAGCGCACGCCGCCTTTGGCCGCGTGATAGGCCGCTTGGCCAGCCGAACCGACAATGCCATAAATCGACGACACATTGATAATGCTGCCGCCGTTTTCTTTCATCGCCCGCACGCCATGTTTACAGCCTAAAAACACCGCATCTAAATCGATAGACGTGACTTTGCGCCATTGCTCGAGCGAGGTGTCTTCGACCGGCGTGCCATCATGGGTGATGCCCGCATTATTGACCAGAATATCGAGACCGCCAAAAACCTCTTGCGTCTTGGCAATGGCCGCTTCCCAATGCGCTTCATTGGTGACGTCATGGGTAAAAAACGCGATGTTTTCATGCTCAGCTGCCAGCGCTTGTCCTTCCTCGACCAGCACATCGGTGACCATAACTTTGGCTCCCTCTTGGTGCATACGCCGCGCCATTTCGGCGCCCAGGCCGCGCGCGCCGCCCGAAATAAAAGCTGTCTTTCCGCTTAAGCGTCCCATGTGGTTCTCCCCAATTTTTGAAACGTGATTAGATGCCATCCCCTTCGGAGGCGAGGCTGTGGTCCATTTGCCGAGACGGCTCCGGCGTCGATACTTTGCCAACGATTTTGGCTGGCACGCCCACCGCCGTTGTATAGGCCGGCACATCGGTCAGCACCACAGAGCCGCCACCGATTTTGGCGCAATCGCCAACTCGAATATTGCCCAGCACTTTGGCGCCCACGGAAATCAGCACGCCATTGCCAATTTTTGGATGGCGGTCGCCGCCCTCTTTGCCACTGCCGCCAAGGGTCACCCCGTGCAACATCGATACATCGTCGCCCACGCTGGCGGTCTCGCCAATCACCACGCCCGTGGCATGGTCGATAAAAATACCTTTGCCAATGCTGGCGGCCGGATGAATATCGGCTTGAAACACTTCCGAGGCGCGGTTTTGCAAATATAAAGCCATACCGCGGCGCTGATGATGGATGAGCCAATGCGCGGCGCGATGGGTTTGCAGCGCCAAAAAGCCTTTGTAATAAAGCACCGGATCGAGATGCGTGCGGCAGGCCGGGTCGCGGTCAACATTGGCGACAATATCAGCCCGCACGCTGGCGCTGAAAGCTTCATTGCCGGCAAAAGCCTCTTCAAAAACTTCGCATAGGGTGCGCGCGCCAATCTCTGAATTGGCTAATTTTTCCGACAAATGCGACGCAATGGCCAGTTCCAGAGTTTCATAATTCAAAATCGTGGCATGCAAAAACCCCGACAAAGCCGGTTCGCGCGCGGCCAAATCGACCGCCTCGTCTCGAATGCTCGACCACACGGGGTCTAGCGTCTGCATTTTTTCGGCCGCTTCCGTCATCTGTTACTTCCCCAAAGGCACGCGCTGTCCGTGCAAAAGGCTTTCGTCGCACGCCTTGTCACGATAGGATTAGGTTAACACCAGCCAAGATTCGCTGGCAAGCCCGTTTCCCTTCAACCGACTGAATAGTACCCATGCCGATAATCTGCGTCCAAGGCCTGCCCTTTTATTACGAACAAGCCGGACAAGGCGCTGACGTCTTGGTGCTCAATGGCTCGGGCAGCGATATGCGCGTGACGCCGAATATTATGCAAAGCCCGTTGACCAGCCATTTTAAAGTCACCAGCTTCGACCCGCGCGGGCTCGGCCAAAGCGTCAAACCCGACGATGGCTATACGATGGCCGCTTATGCTGACGACGCAGCACAGCTGATGGCAGCGCTGGCGATAGACACGGCGATGGTTTTGGGCATTAGCTTTGGCGGCATGGTGGGGCAAGAATTAGCCCTTCGCCACCCCGATAAAGTGTCGTGCGCCGCGCTCTTTTGCACCGCTGCGGGCGGCGCCGGCGGGGCTTCTTATCCGCTGCACGAGCTGGCGGCTTTACCGCCAGAAGAAGCGCTGCCACTGAGCGTGAAGCTAAACGATACGCGCATAGATGACGCTTATTTGGCGGCCAATCCAGAGGTGCTAGAAATGGCCCGCCAGCGCACGGACCTCTCGGCCTATGCCGACGAGCCCAATTGGGCGCAAGGCCGCGCCGGACAATTGGCAGCGCGTGCAGCGCATGATTGTTGGGACAGATTAGACACGATAGCCTGCCCCGTCTGGTTGGCGGGCGGCAAATACGACGGCATTGCCCCGCCAGAAGCGATGCAAGCCATGGCGACAAAAATACCCAATGCCAAACTCAATTTTTATGAAGGCGGCCACTTGTTTATGGTGCAAGATGGCAAAGTATTTCCCGACCTCATCGCATTTTTCAAACGTCATTATAGACAAGGCAGCCCATGACCTCTTCTTCTCTCTTACCCCAAGGCGCCATCGCCCTAGACACGAAAGCCGCCCGTCTGGTGGCTGGCTATGAAACCACACCGCATGGCAAAATTGGCCATTTGCGATTTAATTTTCCCGACAAACATAATGTCATCGACCTCGAGGGCTGGCAGGGCATCGCTTATGTCATGCACCAATTGGCAGCCCTCGACGACATACGGCTGATTATTTTGCGCGGCGTTGGCGGCAAAACTTTCGTGGCGGGCGCTGATATTTCGCAATTCGAAGAAGTGCTGGCCGGCCCCGAAGGCACAGAATTCGACATTGCCACGGTCGCCGCCTTTGACGCCATCGCCCAGTGCCCCATCCCAACTCTGGCCGCCATCGAAGGCTATTGCCTTGGCGGCGGCTTGGGATTGGCAGCCGCTTGTGATTTGCGCCTGGCGCGCGAAGATGCTCGGTTTGGCATTCCGGCGGGCAAATTAGGGCTGGCCTATCCGGCCAATGCGACCCAGCATTTATCGACTTTGGTGGGGCCAGCCCATGCCAAGCGGATTATTTTTACCGCCGATCGATTGCCCATCGACGAAGCCGAGCGCATCGGCCTGGTGCAGCACCGCGCCAGCGCCGAGAATTTTGAAACGGCGCTGCAAAATCTGGCCGAAAGCATTTGCGCCAAGGCGCCGATGAGCTTGCGGGCCAGCAAATTTATCCTCGACAATCCACATGCAGAGGCCGCGCAAGTGAAAAAACGTCTTGCAGACTGTCTGGCCAGTGAGGATTATGCAGAAGGTCGCCAAGCCTTCCTACAAAAGCGCGACCCCATTTTTAAAGGAAAATAGGAGAACATTATGGATTTTTCAGAGCAAGTCGCCATCGTAACCGGATCTTCCGCAGGCATTGGCCAAGCCGCCGCCATTGGCATGGCCGAAGGCGGCGCCAAATTGGTGATTAATTACGCCAAAAACGCCGATGCCGCCGAAGCCGTTGTGGCCGCGTGCAAAGCCGCAGGTGGCGATGCCATTGCCGTGAAGGCCGATGTCTCCCAAGACGCCAATTGCAAAACGCTGGTCGAAGCCGCCATGGACAAATGGGGACGCCTCGATATTTTGGTAAACAATGCGGGCACCACAAAATTTATGGGGCATGACAATCTAGAGGGTTTGGACGCGGCTGATTTCGAAGAAATTTATGCGCTTAATCTCATCGGCCCCTATCAGATGATCAAACATGCGCGGCCTTTTTTAAAGCAAGCCGACGCACCTTCCGTGGTGAATATCTCCTCGGTGGCTGGCGTGCGCGGCATTGGCTCGTCCATTGCCTATGTCGCCTCCAAAGGCGCGCTGAACTCTGCCACTTTGGCATTGGCGCGCTCCTTGGGGCCAGAGAACATTCGCGTCAACGCCGTCTGCCCGGGTTTTGTTGGTACCGATTGGTTCCGCAATGCTTTTGGCGACGAAATATTTGAAAAAATCTCCAATGCGCAAAAACACAACACCCCCATGGGGCGCGCGGGCGGGCCGCAAGACGTCAAAGGGCCGATTTTGTTTTTTGCCAATCGGATGAGCGCCCATGTGACCGGACAATTAATGGTGGTCGATGCGGGCATGCTGTTGGGCATGCCGTTTGAAATTGGCTAGACAAAAGGAGCCGCAAATGAGTGCCGAGCTGAAACAACAAGCCTGTGACGTTATCGATGCGATGGCGGGAGAGCTGGTGGAAGCCAGCCATGCCATTCACGCCAAGCCCGAAGTGGCCTTTGAAGAGGTCTTCGCGCATGGCTTGCTGAGCGATAAAGTGGAAGCGGCGGGCTTGCGCGTCGAGCGCCACGCTTGCGGTCTCGACACGGCTTTCATCTCCGAATTTGGCACGCAAGACACCGCGCCTTTGGTGGGCATTCTATCGGAATATGATGCCCTGCCCGGCATCGGCCATGCTTGCGGCCATAATATTATTGCCACCACGGGGCTTGGCGCCAGTCTGGCGCTGGCGAAACTAGGAGCCAAATTACCCGGGCGCGTTCGTTATTTAGGCACGCCCGCCGAAGAAAGCGGCAATGGCAAAGAGCTGATGGCGCGCCAAGGCGCCTTTGAGGGTTTGGATGCCGCCATGATGGTGCATCCAGCGGGGGTGAACCTCATCACCATGCCCAGCCTTGCGGTCAATGAAGTGCGCGTGACCTATACTGGCAAAGCAGCCCATGCCTCGGCCATGCCATTTGCGGGCATTAACGCGCTGGATGGTTTGGTGATGGCCTATCAATCGATTGCTCAATTGCGCCAGCACATTAAACAAAGCGAACGCATTCACGGCATTTTTAACGAGGCGGGTCTGGCACCCAATATTGTGCCCGACCGCGCGGTGGGCACTTTTTATGTGCGCGCCGCCAATGGGCTAGAGCTGGCCAATTTAAAACAGCGGGTGCAAAATTGTTTTGAGGCGGGAGCTTTGGCGGCCGGTTGCGAAGTGCAAATCGATTGGGCGCTGGGTGACTATTTAGAGATTAAAGACAGCTGGCCGATTGCCGAGCGCTACAAGCAAAACGCAGAAAGCCTGGGGCGTGATTTCTTCCCGCTCGAAAAAATGCCTGGCAGTGGCGCAGGCTCCACCGATATGGGCAATGTGAGCCACCGCGTACCGTCTATCCATCCGATGATTGCCTGTGCGCCGCCCAGTGTGGTGATACACAACCCTGAATTTGCCAAATGGGCGGGCTCAGATATGGGCGATAAAGCGGTTGTGGATGGCGCCAAAGCTTTGGCCATGACGGCGATTGACGTGATGTGCGACAAAAAAATGATGCAGGCCGCGCGCGCGGAATTTGACCAGACGGCAGAATTTTCGTCGCAGTCTTTATTGGCGGCTTGGCATGGCGACGGCGGGCATGAAAACGGCGATGCCAGTTTGGGCGGTTGCGGCTGCTGCTAGAGCTTGCGAAAGCACAAAACAGCGGCTATAGAAAACCGTCTTATCGAGATTGGGAATGGCATTATGGCTCAAGCGGGCAAACCAAAATTCAGCAATGAAGCAGGCGCAAGCGAAGTATCTATTCCCGTGCGCGCGTTCGAGTGCATCGGCGCCGATGCCCCCAATGACCACCCCCATGTCTATTTAGATATGGGCGATGAAGACGAGATTATCTGCCCCTATTGCTCGACGCGCTATCGCTTTAAGGGCGAATGAGGCGATACTCTCTGCGGATTTTTCTTGTTGTGATGCCCGAATATCGCCACTGTTGCGCTATTGACTAACCGCATCGCAACTCGGGGGACGCGCGCTTTGATACGCATTTTCAAAAACCTCTTGATTGGGCTTTTTGCCGTCATCGTCCTCGCCTTGGTCGCTTCGCCTTTTCTGATTTCTTCCGATTTATTGCGCCATGACGTGATTGCCAAATATCGCAATGACGCCTCCTTTATCTATGAGTTGCCGTCGGGCGCGCGGGCGCATATTCGCGACGAAGGCAATAAACAAGGCCCGCCGCTTTTGCTCATTCATGGCTCAAACGCCAGCTTGCATACTTGGGAGCCATGGGTGCGCACGTTGAGCGAACATTATCGACTGATTAGTTTCGACCTGCCGGGCCATGGGCTAACGGGTGCAACGCCGGAGGATGACTATAGCGTGGACGCCATGGCAAATTTCACGCGCGAGATAGCCGATTTATTTCAATTGGATAAAGTCTCGCTGGCGGGCAACTCGATGGGCGGCGCGGTGGCGCTAAAATTTGCTTTGGACAATCCCAAACGAGTGGCGGCGCTCATCCCTGTTTCTTCCGGGGGCATGGCGGTGGATGCGGATGAGACGAGCGTTGGCGCTTTTAATTTAGTCGGCTCGCCCGCAGGTCGCATGATGATGCGCTATATAACGCCGCGGTTTATCATTGCCTCGACTTTGCGCGGTGTGGTGGCTGACCCTGATAATTTTGTGACCTATGAGATGATTGATCGCTATTGGGAAATGTTGCGGATGACGGGCTCGCGCGATGCGACCATCCAGCGTTTCGCGGGCTATCAAACCCGTGCGCCGCTAGAGCCGCATCTGGGCAAAATAAAAGCCCCGACGTTATTGTTATGGGGTCAGCAAGACCAATTGATTAAGGTAAAATATGGCCTTCGGATGAACGAAGCCATTTCGAGAAGCCTGCTGATTATCTACCCGCAAGCGGGGCATTTGGCGCATGAAGAAATCCCCCAAAAAACCGCCGACGACGCGCATAAGTTTTTGCAGATTGTGTTGGCGGAGTAAAAAGACCTGACTATCCATCAAGTCCAAAAATAATAATTGTCGATTGGATAAGCGCATGACGAACGAAGAGCTAGAAGAACTCATTAAAAATTGCCCTACCCTTTTCCACATGGCCGAACGAGGTTCATGGGCTGCTATTAAGGAGCGCGGACTGCTCAGCACATCCGCCTTATTAGACGCTTATGGTGTGACAGGCTCGAAGCGAACTGACATTGAGGTTAAGCATCGGCAAACCAGTATTTCGATTAAAACGGAAACCCTTCCGAAAGCGGTGTTAAGAGACCAAATGGCTATGGATGATGAAGGCTTAGAAGACTGCCTCCTCGACGACCTCAAGCCTTCGGATTGGTACAAAACCCTTAACTCAAAAGTATTCTTCTGGTTGAGCGAAGACCGCTTGCACCGTTTGACAGGAGCCAGAGCTTATCGTGAACATGAACATGACGTAATCGAACTCGATACTGCCTCAATGATAGAAGCGCATTATAACAAGATTTGGTTGTGTCCGATAAATAGCGGGTTCACTAAGCAAGACCCTGCGAAAAGAGGCAAAGGCACTTTCGCCCGAATTCATGATTATCGATACCACGAACGGAAGAAAAGAACGACGCAGGAGAGGGTAGTAGAACTATGCGTCGACCATAGTGTCACGGACATTCGCGAACACGTTAAGCGAGTAATAGTTAAGAAGGGAAAAACTGAATTGGGCATAATTGAACAGCGCTAACAAAGTCATATTCAATATGAACACCAAAGCCCTCGAAACACGTTCTTTATTTAGTCAAACCCTTGTGGCCTCGCGCTAGAAGGGCTTGCCAACTTGTTGGCTTAGCCCGCTTTGCGCCAGCGGAGGGGCGAAGCCCCGTAGTCGGGTGTCCAATTAATCTCATTTTCCATTGGAGCCATGGTGGCCTCGGACGGACTCGAACCGTCACGCCCATTCGGGCCGCAGATTTTAAGTCTGCTGTGTCTACCGATTCCACCACGAGGCCATGCTGGATGGCGTTTCTATAGCATGAATTTCACGCTTGTTTAGTTAGAAATATCTTCCATTTTCAAGCTTTCACCAATTTTCATCACCAGCGCCTGATTGCCCGCCGCTTTGACGAAACGATCGCGCGGTTCTTCAAACGGCTCGAAAGATAAAATGAAGGTTCCCCAATGCATGGGCACCATGCGTTTGCAGCCGACATCGCGCCCCATGGCTGCCCCGCCCTCCGGGTCCATATGGGCGCCGCTCATGAAATCGCGCGGCGCATAGGCCCCAATGCTCATCAGGCCGAGGTCGCAGCCGCCATGGTTCTCGGCCATATGGGCGCCGATATCTGAAAATAAACTGTCATGCGTTTCCGTGTCGCCGGTATGAAACACCGAGCGCCCGCCAGCCGAAAATCCGTAAGACATCCAAAGCGTGCGATTGACGTCAAACGGCGAGCGGTTCGACCAATGCACCGCCGGATAGGCGGTCAGGCGAAATTCGCCGGTGCGCGAAGGCAGGGTGACGTCGTCATACCAATCGACTTCGCGCACCGTGCCATAGCCGCGTTTGGTGAAATAATCGCCCAAGCCCAAAGGCACAATGGCGGTGATATTTTCGCGGTTGGGCAGGTTTTCCAACGTATGCACATCGAGGTGGTCGTAATGCGCATGGCTGATGACCACGACATCGATGGGCGGCAAATCTTCGATGAATAATCCCGGCGGCAAAAGGCGTGCGGGCCCCGCAAACGACATGGGGCTGGCGCGGCGGCCAAACACGGGGTCGGTGAGCACGCTCACCCCGTCGAGGCGGACCAGAAAACTGGCATGGCCAATCCAGCTGACGAAATCGGCGTCGCCAAGGGCGGCCAATTGCGCTTTGGCTTGCTGGCGCGCCAGCGCATGATTGGCCGGAATCGGCTGCCCGCTATGGGTGACTTGGCGCCAGACCGCTTGCCCTAAAAATTGCAGCCGTCGGCCAACCGAGACATAGCGCGTCATGCTGCCGGGCGGATTGCGGAACCCATTTTCGAGATGATGATACGGCTTATCGCCGCCCAAAGGCTTGCCCGTGCCACAAGATGATAAAACCACGCCCAAGACGACCAGCGCGCCGATACCCAATACTGCCGACATATTCATATTTCTCACCATTCCTTGCGCCAAAGCGCCATCCCACAAAAAACGGCGGCCCGAAGACCGCCGTTCATCTATATAGGTCGGATACGCCTTTGTATCCAGTCCTAGATAAAGCCAAAAGGCTTAGTTATCTAGGCCTTGCCATACTGGCCAGCACTTGCCACCCGCTTTGCTTGCGAGGGCTTTTTGTGCGGCTTTCGCGTCGGCACCATTTTGGGCGGCGCTATAGTCGGCTTTACCTGTGCACCAAACATAGAATTGGTGGTTGCCCGATTGCGACATCGCATCGAAGCTAGAATCAAGAGCTACAGCGGCATTTGGCAGCGCAAAAGCGGCGGCCAGTACCAGAGCAGAAACAGTGTTTTTCATAATCATCTCCCATTTGTGATGACCTGAGAGTGGCCTGCACGTCGAAAAAATAAAACTAAAAGTTTTGTTAGGTTTACGGAGCCCCGCAAAATATGTGCTAAGCTATTGATAATAATAAGAAAGGGAAATTATGACCGTCTCTCCATATCAAGACATCATCGACCGATATCGCATTTTTGCCGATTATGAAGCCAAGGACCGCAGCCCGCCTTATGTGGCTTTGGCAAATATTTTCGCCAAAAGCGAACCCTGCTTGCGGTATGTCTCGCAATTTTCGACCGACAAACAACAGCCAAACCTAATCTTCGCGGCCTTGCGCAAAATCGCGGGCGTGCCAGATAGCCAAGCCAGCGCCGAGGCCGCCTTGGCCGAACATGGCCCCGCCATTGCCCAATTGGTGCAGGCGCGGCGCACCCAAACCAATGAGCCCGCCCGCTGCGCCGCTTTATATATGGCGCTCTCCAAAGTGGCCGAAACAGATGATAGACCCATCGCGCTCCTTGAAATCGGCGCCTCGGCCGGGCTTTGCCTCTTGCCTGATTATTACCAATATCGCTTTCAAGACACCCACAGACGGCCCCAAAAGGCCGAAGCGGACGCGCCGATTATCGATTGCGACGTCAGCGGCACGCCGCCTTTTGATACCGCCTTGACCATCGGCTGGCGCCATGGGGTCGATATCCATCCGATTGATATTGGCGACGCGGACGAGTGCGATTGGCTGGAAACGCTCATCTGGCCAGGCCAAGAACCGCGTCGAGCCCGCCTTCAAGCAGCGCTGCGGGTAGCGCAAAAACAGAGTTTCGAAATCGAGGCCGGCGACGCTGTCGACCAACTCGACGCGCTTGTGGAAAAAGCGCCGCGCGATATGTGTGTGGTTGTCTATCATGGCGCGGTGATGAATTACCTGCCGCCCCATCGGGTGCAAGATTTCGTCACAAAAATTCGCGCCCTGCCCGTGCGCTGGATTAGCCAAGAAGACCCGCATTTATTTCCAGATTTTGTCGATGCGCAGAATAAAAAAATTCAACCGCGCGACATGCTGGGTCGTTTCCTTCTGGCGCTGGATGGCAAAGCTTTGGCGCATACGCATCCCCATGGCGCGGATGTGGTCTGGCTGGCCGATTAAGCCTTCAATAAGTCGGCGGGCGCGGGGCGTTCGATTAACGCCATGCCCATTTGGGTGAAAAGCGCTTGCACCGATTGCTCGACGACGGCCAAAGCGGCTTCATCGGTGCCGCGCGCCACCACGCTGACACCTGCGCCATCGGCGCCATAAAACGGATAGAGCCCAATCGAGATATCGGGATATTGGCCTTGCAGCTTCTCCATCGCCTCGGCAATCGAGCCTTCTGGCACTTGCGCGGTTACCGTGATGGAGGACAATTTCTCGCCGCCTTGCAACGTCGGCAGAATATTTTCCATCATCGCTTGCATGATTTTCGGCACGCCGGCCATCACATGCACATTTTCAATGCGAAAGCCCGGTGCCGTCGAGACCGGATTATCGATGAGGCTCGCGCCTTCCGGGATGCGGGCCATGCGGGCGCGGGCGGCATTAAATTCAATATCTTGCGCCTCGTAATGCGCCTCTAAAAGCTGCACGGCAATCGGGTGCATTTCTAGCTTCACGCCAAAGGCGGCGGCAATGCAATCGGCGGTAATGTCGTCATGCGTGGGGCCAATGCCGCCTGTGGTGAACACATAAGTATATCTCGCCCGCAGGGCATTGACGGCGGCCACTACGTCGTCCATCTCGTCTTGCACAATGCGCACTTCGCGCATATCGACGCCAATTTCGCCCAAGGCGCTGGCCACAAAGGCTAAGTTTTTATCTTGCGTGCGGCCCGATAAAACTTCATTGCCGATGATCAACATGGCGGCGGTAACGGGCTTGGCGGTTTGGGTCATGATAGCTCTCCTGGCCGATAAACTAGCTCTGCCGCGAAATAATACAAGGCGCGAAATTATCGACACATCCCCTCGCCTTATGCTAGTTCTTAGCCAAAGGATTGACCATGAACTTTATCGAAGCCAGCTTTGAGCCGCTTAAAAATACCGGACAAATTAAAATCCATTCGGCTGAGGATTTCGAAGCCATGCGCACCGTTGGGCAAAAGGCGGCGCAAACGCTCGACCTATTGAGCGAGTTTGTAAAACCGGGGGTCAGCACACAAAGCTTGGACGATAAAGCTGTTGAGATTATTCGCGACCTCGGCGCCGTGCCCGCCCCGCTGAATTATCGCGGCTTTCGCAAATCGATTTGCACTTCCATCAATCATGTTGTTTGCCATGGTATTCCCGGCGAAAAACTGTTGCGCGAAGGCGATATTATGAACGTCGATGTGACGCTATATCATGACGGCTGGCATGGCGACCATAGCCGCATGTATGGCCTTGGCGAGACTTCCGTCAAAGCGCAACGGCTGATGGATGTGACCTATGATGCGCTAATGCAGGGGCTGCAAGTCACCAAGCCGGGCGCCACTTTGGGCGATATTGGCCACGCCATTCAATCTTATGCCGAGCTGAACCGCATGGCTGTGGTGCGCGATTTTTGCGGCCATGGGCTGGGGCGGATTTTTCACGATAGCCCAAATATTTTGCATTACGGACGCCCGGGCGAAGGGCTGGTATTGCGCGAAGGCATGTTTTTCACCGTTGAACCGATGCTGAATTTGGGCAAGCCCGCGGTTAAAATTTTGGGTGATGGCTGGACGGCTGTCACGCGCGACCGCACGCTGTCGGCGCAATTTGAACATTCCGTCGGGGTTACCGCGACGGGCTGCGAGATATTTACCAAATCATTAAACGGCAGCGATACACCGCACCGAAACCCCGCTGGCTAAAAGGAAACAGGGTGCAAGAAAAACCAATAAAACCGCCACCCACCAAACCCCCTAAAAATTACCGAGCGGGCCACCGTGCCCGTTTGCGCGAGCGGTTTCGCAAAGCCGGGCCCGACAGCGTGCAAGACCATGAATTGCTCGAGCTGATTTTATTTCGCGCCATTCCGCGCCGCGATGTCAAAGATTTGGCGCATAAGCTCATCGAGCGGTTCGGCGATTTATCCGCCGTCTTGGCCGCGCCGCGCGACGACCTTCTGGCCATCAAAGGGGTCAGCGAAGGCGTGGTCGATGATTTTCTGGTGGTGCGCGCCACCGCTTTGCGCTTTGGCCAATCTAAAATCTTGCACAAGCCGGCGCTGGCCCATTGGCAAGATTTGGTTATTTATTGCCGCACAAAAATGGCCGAGAACCAGATAGAAGAATTTCATGTGCTGTTTTTAGACAAACAAAACCGCATTATCGCCGATGAAAAAATGGGGCAAGGCACCGTCGACCACACGCCAGTCTATCCGCGAGAGGTGATCAAACGCGCCCTGACGCTCAACGCGACGGCGCTTATCATCGCCCATAATCACCCCAGCGGAGACCCGTCGCCCTCGCGCGCGGATATTGATATGACGCATAAATTGCGCGATTTAGCCAAGGGATTTAACATCAGCCTGCACGACCATTTGATTGTCGCGCGAGGGGAAGTTTTGAGCTTTAAAGAAAAAGGACTGCTTTGAGAGCAAAATTTGCGCTTTGCACACACGAAAAGCCATTTGGCGCCCAATCTGGCTCAACCTAGGCTTTAATCAGCGGCATATTTCTGTTACATCGAGGCTCAAAGGAGACTGCCAATGATTCCCCGTTATGCCCGCCCAGAAATGACCGCCCTTTGGGAAGCCGAAAGCCGCTTCTCTATCTGGCTCGAAATTGAAACCCACGCCATGGATGCCATGGTGAAACTCGGCATTGTGCCAGCCGAAGCGGCCAAAGCGGTGCGCGAAAAAGGCAATTTTGATGTCGCGCGCATCGATGAGATTGAGCGCGAAGTCAAACATGACGTCATCGCTTTTTTAACCAGCTTGGCAGAATATGTCGGCCCCGAAGCGCGCTTTGTGCATCAGGGCATGACCTCCTCCGACGTTTTAGACACCTGCTTGAGCGTGCAATTAATGCGCGCCAGCGATATTTTGCTGCAAGATTTAGAAGCGCTGCTGGCGGCCATTAAAAAGCGCGCCATGGAGCATAAGATGTCAGCCTGTATTGGCCGCAGCCACGGCATTCATGCCGAGCCCACGACTTTTGGTCTCAAAATGGCGCAAGCCTATGCCGAGTTCGACCGTTGCCGCGACCGCCTGGTGGCGGCGCGCCAAGAAATTGCCACTTGTGCGATTTCGGGCGCCGTCGGCACTTTTGCCAATATTGACCCAAGCGTTGAGGCCCATGTGGCCGAGGCCATGGGGCTGCAAATCGAGCCGGTTTCGACGCAAGTTATTCCGCGCGATCGCCACGCTATGTTCTTTGCCACTTTGGGCGTCATCGCCTCCTCGGTCGAGCGGTTGTCGGTGGAAGTGCGCCATTTGCAACGCACGGAAGTTTTGGAAGCCGAAGAATATTTCTCCGAAGGCCAAAAAGGCTCTTCCGCGATGCCGCATAAACGCAATCCGATTCTGACCGAAAACCTAACCGGTCTGGCGCGTTTGGTGCGCGGCATGGCGGTGCCCGCCATGGAAAATGTGGCGCTATGGCACGAACGCGATATTTCGCATTCCTCAGTTGAGCGGATGATTGGCCCCGATGCCACCATCACGCTCGATTTTGCTCTGGTGCGTTTGACCAATGTGGTCGACAACCTATTGGTTTATCCCGAGCGGATGCAAGAAAATCTCGATAAATTGGGCGGTCTGGTGCATTCGCAACGGGTGCTTTTGGCGCTCACGCAAGCCGGTGTGAGCCGCGAAGATGCCTATCGTTTGGTTCAACGCAACGCCATGCCTGTCTGGCGCGGCGAAGGCACATTCTTGGACTTGTTAAAAGCCGATACGGACGTGGTTTTGAGCGATGCCGAATTGGACGCTCTGTTTGACCTTGGCTATCACTTTAAACACGTGGATACGATTTTCACCCGTGTTTTTAAATAGCCAGTAACGAGGTTTGCGAGAATCAGCCGCAAGCTTTAACCTCTCCGTCATGGTAACGGGGTATGGAGACAAAAATGTCAAAACGGGTTCGCCTCTATGAAGGCAAAGCGAAAATACTCTACGAAGGCCCAGAGCCCGGCACTTTGGTGCAGCATTTTAAAGATGATGCCACCGCTTTTAATGCCGAAAAACACGAGGTGTTTGAAGGCAAAGGCGTTTTAAACCATCGCATTTCGGAATATATTTTCCAGCAGTTGGCGCAAATTGGCATTCCGACGCATTTCATTAAATCGCTGAACATGCGCGAGCAATTGGTCCGCGAGGCGGAAATTATTCCCATTGAATTCGTGGTGCGCAATGTCGCCGCTGGCTCGCTGGTCAAGCGCCTTGGGCTCAATGAAGGCGATGTGCTGCCGCGCCCCTTGGTGGAATTTTATTACAAAGATGACGCGCTCGGCGACCCGATGATTTCGGAAGACCATATCGCCGTCTTTGGCTGGGCGGGGCCGCAAGAGATGGATGAGATTGTCTCCATGTCGCTGCGCATTAATGATTTTATGACCGGTCTCTTTCAAGGGGTCGGCATTCGGCTGGTCGATTTCAAAATCGAGTTCGGCCGCATTTGGGATGGCGAAACCCAACGCATTGTCTTGGCCGATGAGATTAGCCCCGATAGCTGCCGCCTCTGGGATGTGGGCTCGGGCGAGAAACTCGATAAAGACCGCTTCCGGCAAAACCTCGGCGGCATGATAGACGCCTATCAAGATGTTGCCCGCCGCCTTGGCCTATTGAGCGACACGGCGCCGGAAAAAGGCGATGGCCCGAAACTTGTTAAGTGAATTTACGGTAAGGAATTAAGATGAAAGCCACCATCCACATTACGTTAAAAAACGGCGTGCTCGACCCACAAGGCAAAGCCATTGAAAACGCCCTTGGCTCTTTGGGCTTTGGCGGGGTCGACGAGGTTCGCCAAGGCAAGCTCATCGAAGTGCGCTTAGACGAGACCGACGCCGATAAAGCGCGCGCCACCCTGACCGATATGTGCGAGAAATTGCTCGCCAATACGGTGATTGAAAATTACGACATCCACCTCAGCGAGGCGTAAAACCAATGCAAGCAGCCGTTATTGTTTTCCCGGGCTCCAACTGCGACCGTGATGTTGCCGTGTGCCTAGAAGCCGCCACGGGGCAAGCTCCCCTTATGGCTTGGCATGGCGATGCCAATCTTCCCAAATGCGATTTAATCGTCTTACCCGGCGGGTTCTCTTACGGCGATTATCTGCGCTGCGGCGCCATGGCGGCCAATAGCCCCATCTTGCGCGAAGTGGTGGCACAAGCGCATAAGGGCGCGGCCGTTTTGGGCATTTGCAATGGCTTTCAAGTGCTGACCGAATGCGGGCTTCTACCCGGCGTTTTAATGCAAAACAAAGGCCTGAACTTTGTCTGCCGCAACACGCAGCTCACCATCGCCAATAATAAAACCGCCTTTACCTCGCTGTATGGCGCGGGCGAAGAGATTACCATTCCCGTGGCGCATAATGAGGGCAATTATTTTGCCGATGACGACACACTCAAACAATTGCAAGACGAAGACCGCATCGCACTGACCTATGCCAAGGGCGACAACCCCAATGGCGCGTGCCTCGATATTGCCGGTATCAGCGATACATCGGGCCGCATTGTCGGCATGATGCCGCATCCAGAACGCCGCGCCGAAGCCGCCCTTGGGGGCGACGATGGCAAGCGTATGTTCACCGGCGTTGTGGAGATGCTATCATGAGCCATATCAATGACACCCCGATTACCGAGGCGCTGGTAGCCGAACACGGGCTGACGCCAGACGAATTTCAAAAGGTCTGTGAGCATATGGGTCGGGTGCCCAATTATACCGAGCTCGGGGTTTTCTCGGTCATGTGGTCGGAACATTGCTCGTATAAATCATCTCGCAAATGGCTGAAAAAACTACCCGTATCGGGCCCGCAAGTCATCCAAGGGCCGGGCGAAAACGCTGGCGTCATTGATATCGGCGACGGCGATGCGGCGGTGTTTAAAATGGAAAGTCATAACCACCCTTCTTTCATCGAGCCCTATCAAGGCGCCGCCACGGGCGTGGGCGGCATTATGCGCGACGTCTTTACCATGGGCGCGCGCCCCGTTGCCAATTTAAACGCGCTGCGTTTTGGCGCGCCAGAGCACCCCAAAACCCGCCATCTTGTGGCCGGCGTCGTGTCGGGCATTGGCGGTTATGGCAATTGCATGGGCGTGCCGACGGTGGGTGGCGAGATTAATTTCGACCCGAGCTATAATGGCAATAATCTGGTGAACGCCATGTGCGTGGGCGTGGCGCGCACCGATAAAATTTTCTATGCGGCCGCCACAGGCATCGGCTCTCCGGTGGTTTATGTGGGCTCCAAAACCGGACGCGATGGCATTCATGGCGCCACCATGGCCTCGGCCGAATTTGACGATGCGTCGGAAGAAAAACGCCCTACCGTTCAAGTGGGCGATCCGTTTACCGAAAAACTATTGCTGGAAGCGTGCCAAGAACTAATGGCCTCGGATGCGATTATTGGCATTCAAGATATGGGCGCCGCGGGTCTCACCTCTTCGTCGGTTGAGATGGCCGATAAAGGCGGCGTTGGCATTGTGTTGAATCTCGACAAAGTGCCGGTGCGCGAAACCCATATGACGGGCTATGAAATGCTGCTCTCGGAAAGCCAAGAGCGCATGTTGATGGTGCTCAAACCCGGCCGCGAGCCAGAAGCCAAAGCGATTTTTGACCGCTGGGGTCTCGACTTCGCCGTCATTGGCGAGCTGACCGACACAGGCCGCATGGTGGTGCATCACCAAGGCCGCGAAATTGCCGATATGCCCCTAGGGCCCTTGGCCGATGGCGCGCCCGAATATGACCGCCCGCATGTGCCGACCCCAAAAGCGGACGACTTCAACGACGCTTGGCTGGACGGCGCGCCGGACACGCTGAGCGCGCTTAAAAAACTGATGGGCTCGAGCGAAGTGGCCTCGCGGCGCTGGGTCTATGAGCAATATGACAGCATGGTGATGGGCGATACCGTGGCCGGCCCCAGCGGCGATGCCGCGCTGGTGCGCGTGCATGGCACCAACAAAGGCCTTGCGATGTCGACCGATGTAAACCCACGCTATTGCTTCGCCGACCCGGTAGAGGGCGGCAAACAGGCGGTGGCAGAAGCCTATCGGAACATTTGCGCGATTGGCGCCAAACCTCTGGCCATCACCAATTGCTTGAACTTTGGCAATCCCGAACGACCCGAAATTATGGGTCAATTCGTCGGCTGCCTGGAGGGCATGGGAGATGCGGGCAAAACCCTCGATTTCCCCATCGTCTCGGGCAATGTGTCGCTTTACAATGAAACCAATGGCACGGGCATTTTACCGACCCCGGCCATTGGCGGCGTCGGGCTTATCCAAGACCTCGACAAAGCCGTGGGCAATAGCTTTACCCAAGACGGCCAGATTATCTATCTACTGGGCGAGACAAATGGCCATTTGGGCGCCTCGCTCTACCAGCGCGACGTGTTGGACAATCATCAGATTGTGGGCCCGCCTCGGGTTGATTTGGCGCAAGAAAAAGCCCATGGCAGCTTTGTTCGAGACGCCATCGACCAAGGCCTTATTGCGGCCGCCCACGACTTATCCGACGGCGGCCTTTTGGTGGCTTTAGCCGAGATGAGCTTGGGGCACGGCATCGGCGCTCAAATCGAGCCAGATGGCGACACCGGTTTCTGGTTCGGCGAAGACCAAGCCCGCTACCTGATGAGCGTCGCGCCGGAAAAAGCCGACGCCTTTGAAGCTTTGGCGAAAGACCTACCGCTGAAGCGGCTTGGAAAAACTGCTGGCCATACATTGACATTTGGGTCTAGCCTTTCCATATCCGTAGCAGAGCTGAATGAAATTTATGAGGGTTGGTTTCCGGCCCTCATGTCGAGTTAAGCCGAAAGGACACATCATGCCCATGAGCGCTGGTGAACTAGAGACCCTCATCCGCACGGCCCTGCCCGATGCGCAAGTCGAGATTACCGACCTGCGCGGCGATGGCGACCATTACGCGGCGCATGTGGTCGCTGCGGCCTTTGAGGGCTTGTCTCGGGTGCAACAACACAAGATGGTCTATGACGCGCTGCAAGGCGGCATGGGCGACGAATTACACGCCTTGGCGCTGCAAACCGCAGCGCCGTCGAAACACAGTTAACCCAAGTTAGGAGACGAGGATGAGCGACATTCATCAGACGATTCAAAGCGAAGTCGATAGCGCCGATGTGGTGTTGTTTATGAAAGGCACGCCTGTGTTTCCGCAGTGCGGCTTCTCTGGCCAAGTGGTGCAAATTTTAGGCCACATCGGCGTGCCCTTTAAAGGCGTCAATGTGCTGGAAGATGACGGGCTTCGCAATGGCATTAAAAGCTTTTCGAACTGGCCAACCATTCCCCAGCTTTATATTAAAGGCGAATTTGTGGGCGGCTGCGATATTATCCGCGAGATGTTTGAAGAAGGCGAATTGCGCCCGCTACTCGAAGAAAAAGGCATTGCGTTAGCTGAATAAGATAGCTGGCTGAATAAGAGAGCCGCTGAGCCAAAGAAAAAGCCCGCCGAATTGGCGGGCTTTTTTATTTCCTGTTTGACGTCCGGTCGCTTTCGCGCCCGTGCTGGTTTTGGCCAGCCTAAAATCTAATTGCGCGAATAAAATTCGACCACGAGATTAGGTTCCATTTGAACCGGATAAGGAATATCGGCCAATTGCGGCACTTGGGTCAGCGAGGCGGTCATTTTAGAATGATCGACGCTGGTATACTCCGGAATATCGCGCTCGGCGCTTTGGATCGCTTCCAGAACCACATTGAGGTTGCGCGACTTTTCGCGCACTTCCACAACATCACCCACTTTCAGACGACGGCTTGGAATATTGCACCGACGACCATTGACCATCACATGACCATGGTTGACGAATTGGCGCGCAGCAAACACGGTGGTGACGAATTTCGCCCGATACACCAACGCATCGAGACGTGATTCGAGCAAGCCTACGAGGTTCTCGCTGGTATCGCCTTTGACCCGAACCGCTTCGGCATAAATGCCTTTAAACTGCTTTTCGGTAATATTGCCGTAATAGCCTTTCAGCTTCTGCTTGGCACGAAGCTGCAGACCAAAGTCAGACAGTTTGCCACGGCGGCGCTGACCATGCTGGCCGGGGCCATAATCACGGTTGTTGACCGGGCTTTTGGGGCGACCCCAAATGTTTTCGCCCATGCGGCGGTCAATTTTATACTTCGTTGATAGGCGCTTGCTCATGCGGCGCTGTCCTTACTTTAAACAAAAAAATGCGCGAGACGATTTCTCGCGGATTGGCGCGTAATATACAAAAAGCCCCGTCATTGTCAAACTGGTTTTTCGCTTATTTACGCGTCTTTCTCGATATTCTCGCCAGGGTCGCGCTCACCACGAGAAATGGCCGCCACACGCGGCTTTAAAAGCGGGTCTTTTGCCCCGCGAGGCCAGCGTAAAAGCGAATTTATCATGCCGCGAAACGTGCGCACGTCCTGTTCGGTCAGGGTCGCGCGGTGCAACATATTGCGAATATTGCGCGCCATAGCCGGCGCTTTGGCCGGCGGGGCCAAAAATCCCGAAGCCGAGAGCCCCGCTTCCAAATGCGCGAACATAGCGTTAACCTCGGCGCGCGTGGCGGGGCGCGTGTCTGGCATTTCTTGGCGCACCTCGGGTGTGGTGTCGGTGGCCTGATACCATTCATAGCCCAGAAGCAAAACCGCTTGCGCCAAATTGAGCGACGAAAATTCTGGGTTGAGCGGCACCCGACAAATCGCATCGGCGAGGGAAATATCTTCATTGTCGAGGCCGGTGCGCTCGGGGCCGAATAAAATCCCGCCCTGCAAATCGGCGTTCTCGGCTTGGCGCGCCCGCATTTCGGCCGCCACTTTCTCGGGCGTTAACACCGGCTTCACCATATCGCGCATCCGCGCCGTGGTGGCCACCAGAAAGCCCAAATCAGCGGTGGCTTGCGCCACTGTATCAAACAGTTTGTGGTTCTCAATCAAAGCAGAGGCGCCCGACGAGGCCTTCAGCGCGCGCTCATATTGCCAGCCCTCGCGGGGGCTTACCAACCTGAGGTCCGTGAGGCCGAAATTCAGCATGGCACGCGCCACGGTGCCGATATTTTCGCCTAATTGGGCGCCGACAAGGATAATTGCTGGCGCTTTTGTCCTTAAATCACTCATTCCACTCCCTTAGGCCAAAGAACGCCTTTTATCAACGCTGCAATTTTGCTATGAACTAAAGCTCACACAAAGATGTTAGGGGTTCGGCGGGCCGTTGAGCCCTGCTTCGCGCCATACCATCAGCTACAGGATGAATAGAAAATGTCGAAAATAAAAGTAGAGAATCCAATTGTTGAGCTGGATGGCGATGAAATGACCCGCATCATTTGGCAGATGATTAAAGACAAATTAATTCATCCCTATCTCGACCTTGATTTGAAATATTTCGACCTCGGCATTGAAGCGCGCGATGACACGGACGACCAAATCACCATCGATAGCGCCGAAGCGATTAAGCAAATCGGCGTTGGGGTAAAATGCGCCACCATCACCCCCGATGAAGCGCGCGTTGAAGAATTTGGCCTCAAACAAATGTGGCGCTCGCCCAATGGCACCATCCGCAATATTCTAGGCGGTACGGTTTTCCGCGAGCCGATTATTTGCCGCAATGTGCCGCGCCTGGTGCCCGGCTGGACCGACCCGATTGTCATCGGCCGCCATGCCTTTGGCGACCAATATCGCGCCACCGATTTCGTCGTGCCTGGCAAAGGCAAACTGACCATGAAATGGGAAGCCGAAGACGGCAGCGACACCAAAGAATTTGAAGTGTTTAACTTCCCCAGCGGCGGCGTGGCTATGTCGATGTATAATCTCGATGACAGTATCCGCGATTTCGCCCGCGCCTGTATGCTCTACGCCATAGACCGCCAATGGCCGCTCTATCTCTCGACTAAAAACACCATTTTGAAAGCCTATGACGGGCGCTTCAAAGATTTATTCCAAGAAGTTTTCGACGCTGAATTTAAAGACCAATTTGATAAATTGGGCATCGCCTATGAGCATCGCCTGATCGACGATATGGTGGCGGCAGCGATGAAATGGAACGGCGAATTTGTCTGGGCCTGTAAAAACTACGATGGCGATGTGCAATCCGATACCGTCGCCCAAGGCTTTGGCTCCTTGGGGCTGATGACCTCGGTTTTGTTAACACCCGATGGCAAAACCATGGAAGCCGAAGCCGCCCACGGCACGGTGACGCGCCACTATCGCGCGCATCAGCGCGGCGAAGACACATCGACCAATTCCATCGCCTCGATTTTTGCTTGGACGCGCGGCATTTCCAAACGCGCTGAATTGGATAAAAATGACGCGCTGGCGCATTTTGCCACGACGCTGGAGAAAACCTGCGTCAGCACCGTAGAGCGCGGCTCAATGACCAAAGATTTGGCACTCTTGGTCGGCGAAGGCCAAAAATGGCTCACCACCGAGGGCTTCCTCGATGCGGTTCGCGAGAATTTAGAAAAAGCGCTTTAAGCTTACCTTAACCTAACAGGGCTTCAATATCGGCAATGGCTTGCGCGCCATTTTGCGTCTCGGGGCCGCCGGCTTGCGCCATGTCTGGGCGTCCGCCGCCGCCCTGCCCGCCAAGCGCGGCAGAGCCAGCTTTCACTAAATCAACCGCATTGAAACGCGACGTTAAATCCTGCGTCACGCCCACGGCAATGCCTGCTTTGCCATTATCAATGCCAATGAAAACCACAACGCCGCTGCCCAATTGCTTTTTGCCGTCGTCCACAAGACCGCGTAATTCTTTGGCTGGCAGGCCATCGAGACAGCGCGCCATAAAGGAGACGCCGTTAATCTCGCGCACCTGCGAGGCGCTCTCGTCGCCGCCGCTATGGGCGCCCGCCAAGGCCAATTGTTTTTTGGCTTCGGCCAACTCTCGGTCGAGGTTTTTTCGCTCTTCGAGAAGCTTGCTGACGCGAGCCGGCAGGTCTTCCACGCCGACTTTCAATTCTTGCGTGGCGGCGTGCAGAATATGTTCGTGGGCGGCAATTTGGGCCAAAGCGGCTTTGCCTGTGCGCGCCTCAATACGGCGCACGCCCGAGGCGACCGCGCCTTCGGAGCTGATTTTCAACAGGCCAATATCGCCCAAACGGCGCACATGCGTGCCGCCGCAAAGCTCTACCGAATAGGCGCCCTCTGTGTCGTCTGAATTGCCCAAGCCCATCGATAAAACGTGCACTTCATCGCCATATTTCTCGCCAAACAGAGCCAAAGCGCCCGCTTCAATGGCTTCATCGGGGGTCATCAGGCGGGTCGAGACGTCGGCGTTTTGGCGGATGATATCATTGACCATGGCCTCGGCGGCATCAACTTCTTCTGGTGTCATGGCGCGCGGATGCGAGAAATCAAAGCGCAAACTCTGGTCGTTGACCAGCGAGCCTTTTTGCGTCACATGATCGCCCAACACACGGCGCAAGGCTTCGTGCAATAAATGCGTGGCCGAATGATTGGCGCGAATCGCATCGCGCCGCGCCACGTCAATTTCTTGATGCACCAGCGCGCCGTGGCGCAATTCGCCCGCCTCGACCGTGCCGTGGAGAACATGCACATCGCCGAGCCTTTTTCGGGTTTCGGTAATCTCAATCGCCAGACCCGCCCCATCGCTCAACCGACCGATATCGCCAACTTGGCCGCCGCTTTCGGCATAGAACGGGGTTTGGTTGAGCATGACGGCAATCTCGTCGCCAGCCTTGGCCTCTAGCACGGTCTCGCCATCGCGCACGATGGCCAGCACTTGCCCCTCGGCTTCGCCGGATTGATAGCCGACAAATTCGCTGGCGCCATGCTCATTACGTAAATCAAACCAAATGGCCTCCGTTGCCTCTTGGCCGGAACCCGACCAATTGGCGCGCGCGTCGGCGCGTTGTTTTTCCATCGCCGTATCAAAGCCATTGGTATCGACCGACAGGCCTTTTTCGCGCAAAGCATCTTGGGTCAAATCAAGCGGGAAGCCGAAAGTATCGTAAAGTTTAAACGCCACATCGCCCGGCAGCGTGTCGGTTTTCATTTGCCCCAATTCATCGTCGAGCAATTTCAGACCACGCCCCAACATATCACGGAAGCGGTCTTCTTCGTGGCGCAGGGTTTCCACAATCAAGGCGCTAGCGCGTTCTAATTCGGGATAGGCCGCCGCCATTTGGGTTTTTAACGCGGGAAACAATTGCCATAACACTGGCTCTTTAGTGCCCAACATATGCGCGTGGCGCATGGCGCGGCGCATAATGCGGCGCAGCACATAGCCGCGCCCCTCATTGGACGGCAAAACGCCATCGGCGATTAAAAACGCCGACGAGCGCAAATGGTCGGCAATCACCCGATGGCTGACCCCATGCGCGCCCTCAATGCTTTGGCCAGATATATCGGCCGAGGCCTCGATGAGATGATACATGAGGTCGGTATCGTAATTATCGTGTTTGCCTTGCAAAACCGCGCCAATGCGCTCTAGCCCCATGCCCGTATCGATACTGGGTCGGGGTAAATCCACGCGCGTGCCATCGCTTTGCTGCTCATATTGCATGAATACGAGGTTCCAAATTTCAATAAACCGATCGCCGTCTTCTTCCGGGCTGCCCGGGGGGCCACCGGCAATGGCTTCGCCATGGTCGAAGAAAATTTCGGAGCATGGACCACAAGGGCCCGTGTCGCCCATTGACCAGAAATTATCAGCCGTGCCAATGCGGATGATTCTATCTTCCGACAGGCCCGCAATTTTTTGCCAAAGGCCGAAAGCCTCTTCATCTTCTGCATAGACCGTTGCCAGTAATTTCTCAGCCGGCAGGTCGAGTTCCTTGGTCAAAAAATTCCACGCGTAATGAATGGCTTCTTCTTTAAAGTAATCGCCAAAGGAAAAATTTCCCAGCATTTCGAAAAACGTATGGTGGCGCGCGGTATAGCCAACATTGTCGAGGTCATTATGCTTGCCGCCAGCGCGCACGCATTTTTGCGAACTCACCGTGCGCGGACCGACCCATTTTTCGGGGATGGCTTCTTGCCCGGTAAAATAATTCTTAAACGGCACCATGCCCGCATTGGTGAACAAAAGCGTCGGGTCATTCAGCGGCACGAGCGGGCTGGAGGCCACCACTTCGTGCGATTCCGCTTTAAAATAATCTAAAAAACTTGCGCGGATATCCGCCAGACCAGTCGACATGGTTCACCTCACTCTATGCCTTTTACATAGCCGTTCGCGCGCTCAAGAACAAGAAGCTTCCCCTGCCGATAGCACAACAAAAAGGCCCGACAAAGCCGGGCCTTTCAATTTATGTCACTGTAAGCTCGATTGTCAGTTCGACTGCCAGTTCGCTTGCTAGTGCAAAAGACTAACCTGCCGCTTCTTCCACCGGAGCTTCATCTTGCCCCTTGGCCAATAAGGCTTCTTCCTCTGTTAGCTCTTCAACATCGATGAGACCCGCATCAGCGCGCACTTTGGCTTCAATTTCCGCCGCCATATCTGGGTTTTCGAGCAAGAACTTGCGGGTGTTTTCTTTGCCTTGGCCGATGCGTTGCGTGCCATAGCTATACCAGCTGCCGGCTTTCTCAACGATTTCAGCTTTCACACCGAGGTCAATCAGCTCCCCCATTTTGGAAATGCCTTCGCCATATAAAATGTCAAATTCGACGACGCGGAAAGGCGGGGCCACTTTATTCTTCACCACTTTCACGCGGGTCTGGTTTCCAATCACTTCATCGCGGTCTTTAATGGCGCCAATGCGGCGAATGTCCAAACGGCACGACGAGTAAAATTTCAGCGCATTGCCGCCAGTGGTGGTTTCGGGCGAGCCGAACATCACGCCAATTTTCATCCGAATTTGGTTGATGAAAATCACCATCGTATTGGAACGCGAAATCGAGCCAGTCAATTTACGCAGCGCTTGGCTCATCAACCGCGCTTGCAGACCTGGCAGACTGTCGCCCATATCGCCTTCTAATTCGGCTCTTGGGGTCAAGGCTGCCACCGAGTCGATAACCAAAACATCGACCGCCGCAGAGCGCACCAATGTATCGGCAATTTCGAGCGCCTGCTCGCCATTGTCTGGCTGCGAAATCAGCAAATCTTCCACATTCACGCCCAGCTTATTTGCATAGCCGGGATCCAGCGCATGTTCCGCATCGATAAAGCCACAAGTGCCACCGACTTTTTGCGACTCGGCAATCGTATGCAGCGCCAAAGTGGTTTTGCCCGAGCTCTCCGGACCATAAATCTCAATCACCCGCCCTTTGGGCAAGCCACCAATGCCAAGCGCAATATCAAGCCCCAGCGAGCCCGTTGAAATGCTCTCGATAGCTTCGATACTGGCTGGATCGCCCAGCTTCATAATCGAGCCTTTACCGTAACTTTTCTCAATCTGAGACAACGCCGCTTCCAGCGCTTTTTTCTTCTCTTCACTCTTTTGCATAAGGTTCACCACTTCAGCCATAATCTAAGCTCCCGTTATTTCATAGCCCGATAGTGCGGGCAATGAAGCATTATGTTCACTTTTTGTTCTATTTGTCAATAACAGGTATAAGCCATTGAATTGGTGCTCTTTTTTATAAATTTAAACCTGTGTGTAAAAACCAAATCGGCGATTTTAAGCGGTGCTGGATAGAATCACCAAATGGCATTAGTCGTCGCGATAGACCCGCTCGCGCTTTTCGTGGCGCTCTTGGGCTTCCAGTCCCATGGTCGCAATGGGGCGCGCATCGAGACGCTTCAAACTAATCGGGTCGCCGGTCTCTTCGCAATAGCCATAGGTCTTATCTTCGATACGCCGCAGCGCGCTATCAATTTTATTGACCAGCTTGCGATGCCTGTCGCGCGTGCGCAGCTCGAGTTGTTTCTCGGCTTCTGAATTGGCACGGTCGACGTCATCAGGGTGATTGACGCTTTCGTTTTGCAAGCCCATCACCGTCTCTTTGGTTCCTTTAATCAGATCGTCTTTCCAGTCCATCAGCTTGCGACGGAAATACTCTCTTTGCCGAGCGTTCATAAATGGCTCGTCATCTGTTGGAACATAGTCTTTCGGCAGTCGGGTCGCCATGAGCGTCTCTTCCCTATCATTTCGTTTTTCGTCCATCGCCTTTTGAGCAATTAAACGAGCGCATTTTCTATAGGTAATTCGAGGCATAAAATCAAGCCACCTTCGCGTTAATAAGTTTACAGAATTGACACTTGCACGCACGCGAGCTTGCCCTTAGTCTTTGCCGCCATACGTCGCCTGTTACAGGTAATTTGATATTCATGAGGAAACCATCCATGTCCCAAAAGTTTGAAGGCACCGAAAATTATATCGCCACTGAAGATTTGCGCATTGCGGTTAATGCCGCGTTAACGCTGCAACGCCCGCTGCTGATTAAAGGCGAGCCCGGCACGGGTAAAACCGTTTTGGCGGAAGAAGTTTCCAAAGCCCTGAACATGAAGCTGATTACCTGGCACGTGAAATCGACCACCAAGGCGCAACAAGGGCTTTACGAATATGACGCTATCACCCGCCTGCGCGACAGCCAATTGGGCGACGAGCGCGTGAAGGATGTGAAAAACTACATCAACAAAGGCAAGCTGTGGGAAGCCTTCGAGCAAGAAGAACGCGCCGTGCTGCTGATCGATGAAATTGATAAAGCCGACATCGAGTTTCCAAACGATTTGCTGCAAGAGCTAGACCGCATGGAATTTTACGTTTACGAGACCGGCGAAACCATTAAGGCGGCGCAGCGCCCGCTGGTTATCATCACCTCGAACAATGAAAAAGAATTGCCCGACGCGTTTTTGCGCCGTTGCTTCTTCCACTATATCTCCTTCCCCGATGCCGATACGATGACCGAGATTGTAGATGTGCATTATCCAGACATCAAAGACCGTCTGGTGAAAAACGCCCTCGCCTCGTTTTACGAAGTGCGCGATGTGCCCGGCCTGAAGAAAAAGCCTTCGACGTCCGAGCTTTTGGATTGGTTGAAACTTCTGATGAACGAAGACATCGACCCGGAAACCCTGCGCCAGCAAGATGCCGGCAAGCTGATTCCGCCGCTGCATGGCGCGCTGATTAAAAACGAGCAAGACGTGCATTTGTTTGAGCGTCTGGCCTTTTTGGCGCGGCGAGAGCGCAATTAGATTGACTGAAAGGGGCCTGTCCCATGTTCGTTAATTTTTTCCATGAGCTGAAAAACGCCAATGTGCCCGTCTCCTTGCGCGAATATTTATCGCTGCTCGAAGCGCTGGACCATGAGGTCATTCAAAACGAAGTGACCGAGTTTTATTATTTGTCGAAAGCCGCCCTCGTCAAAGACGAACGCAACCTCGATAAATTCGACCAAGTTTTCGGCACCGTGTTTAAAGGGCTGGAGAGCTTGGGCGATGGCGAGGTTTCGGAAATTCCCGAAGACTGGCTGCAAACGCTGACGGAAAAATTCCTCTCGGAGGAAGAAAAAGCCGAAATTGAAGCGCTCGGCGGCTGGGACAAAATTATGGAGGAGCTGAAAAAGCGCCTCGAAGAGCAAGAAAAACGCCACGAAGGCGGCAATAAATGGATTGGCACCGGCGGCACCTCGCCGTTTGGCTCGGATGGCTATAACCCCGAAGGCGTGCGCATTGGCCAAGACAAGAATAAAAACTTCAAAGCGGTTAAAGTCTGGGACAAGCGCGAATATAAAAACCTCGACGACAGCGTCGAGCTGGGCACGCGCAACATCAAAGTAGCGCTGCGCCGTTTGCGCCAATTCGCGCGCGATGGCGAAGCCGATATGCTGGACCTTGATGACACCATTAAATCGACCGCCAATGCCGGCTATCTCGACATTAAAATGATCGCCGAGCGTCGCAACCGGGTGAAAGTTCTGGTGTTTTTCGATATCGGCGGCTCGATGGACCCGCATATTCGGCTTTGCGAAGAGCTGTTTTCGGCCGCGCGCAGCGAATTTAAAAACATGGAATATTTCTACTTCCACAATTGCCTCTACGAAGGCGTGTGGAAAGACAACAACCGCCGCCACAACGAAAAAATGGATACATGGGACGTGCTGCACACCTATGGCAGCGACTATAAAATCATCTTCGTGGGCGATGCCTCGATGAGCCCCTATGAGATTACCTATGAGGGCGGCAGCGTGGAACATTGGAACGAAGAAGCGGGCGCGCTATGGCTGAAACGCCTGACCGATATCTACGAGAGCGCCATCTGGCTGAACCCGCTGGGCGAACGCTATTGGGAACACACGGCCTCGCTGCAAATTATTAAGCAGATTTTCTCAGATAGAATGTATCCGCTGACCATTCAGGGGCTGGATGAGGCTATGCGGGAGTTGTCGCGCTAAAAGCACCTGCCAACTTGTTGGCTTTGGTGCGCCTTGCGCCAGCGTAGGGGCGCAGCCCCGAAGTCGGCAAGAGGTTAGCAACGGGAATGGTTTTGTTTCTGGCTTTTGTTGTTTTTTATTTTGATGGAAGCTTGGCCTAAAGCTCAAGTTCAGGGCTGGCGCCCTGCCCTTGAGCCTGCTCCAAGCCAGCAAGCTGGCGTCGCAGTCGCCCGCCCCTCAAAACGGGTCGCCAACAGCTCACGCCGTTGGACGTTGGGGGGATGAATTACCGACGAACCTATTTTGCCACTATTTAATCTTTAGGAGACTGAATAGCCGATAAAATATCAGCGGCAGAATTTAGCGAGTTCGCCGTTTTCTTTGAATACCCTGTGTCCTGTGGCGCATAAATCGCACCTGCTGCTGTTAGCGTCACGGCGTCTTTAACATCTTGAGTCAACGTGGCCGCAGTCATGGTTTCAAAAGTGTTGAGCGCATTGGCGCGATGCTTATTGACTACTGCATTGTGCCGCTCCGCGCGGTATATACCAATCAGCATGAAATCAATAAAGATTAGCAATCCAAGGAAAGAAAATCTCGGGATGAAATGATTCCAAGCAATTTTTTCCGATGTGGGAGGTTGGTCAAAAAAATAAAAGTATACTGACGTAACCAATAAAGATACGGAAATGGCTATTACCCCCCAAAACCAATTTTTTGAATTTTCTACGTGCCTAGCAGACTCCACAGAAAAATGTCGTGCCTCTTGCGCCACACCAAGTTTGCTGGCCTCGTCAGAAGCCATCTCTGCAACTTGTTTAATTTGTGCTTCAGAAGCCTTGGCATTTCGGTAAACCTCTTCTATTTGACTGTAAAGTTCTTGAAGTTCTTTCGAGTTCGAGGAGGAAGCCGGTGGTTTCAAAACCCGAAGTTGGAAAGGAGCTAAGAGATTACAAATTTCATTAAGATTTTTGTATGTTTGGTCTTGAGCAGACCGATTGATACGCACTGCTTCTTCTGCCGTTGAGATGCCATTCACTCTAATTACATGGGATGCTATTGGGTCTATAAAACCCTCTAATCGCATTCCCGTTTTTTCTAATATTTTCGCTACTTTTTCAGTATCGATTAAAGAAAAATACTCTTGAACCTCTCTAAGCACATTCAGATACCCAACAAAAAGTTCGCCAAATTTTTTAGGCCCTTGCAATGAGCCAGCATCTAGGTTTTTTATCCAATCCAACTTAACGTCAATAGTTTTCCCTTCAGGATATTCACTAAACTCTGTCATTTTTACTCCTCACTACTTGGCTTTTCAGGCTCCGAAGCTTCCATGGTAAGCGAAGCCTCTTTTTGTTTTTCTTTGCATAGCCCTTCGCTTCTAACCGTAAAAACCTTTTGGTCTCCAACAACCCCATACCATTCGTCAAAATAGAAAATCGTGTCCTCAAATCCTATCAGAGGGTCGCATTCATCTCCCGGTTCTTTTATTAAGTATCCATTTAGAGAATCCGAATTTTTTCCTTTAAAACTAATCACCGCCATGGAGCTTGTGTTTTCGCTTTCATCCTCATCTACGAAAGCTAAGCACCCCAAATGGTCACCCGCCTGTCCAGGCTTGCCCATGTGGTCGTAGTTAAAATCGACAACCTGAAGCTGCTCCATCGTACCATCAATTTTTAAATCTAATCGAATTGCCAGAACAAAACTATTTCCGGGTAATGAATCAGGGTAATGGGGGTCCATTGGGACTTGTCTGAAAATAGAACTCCCTGCCCCAGTTTCGTCTCTCTCAAAACGTAAATGCGCGACGTAATTGCGAGCCACATTTTTTTCAAGAACAATCCCCAAGCACAAGCCCTTGTCCTTGTAATAACTAAAAAACATTTGCCCTAATTTTAGTTCACCAATAGGTTTCAAACCTTCAATCGCGTTTAAAAAACCTGTGTCATTTAAAGTTTCATTATTCATTATAAAGTTCCTAAAAACTGCTCCACATCGTGCAGAGCTTCATGGTTACAAAAACTTCAAGGTGACGCCGCTTAAGAGCGGTTTATTTTTCCTGCCCCCGCGAGGGTAACTAGGCCACGCAAGCGTGGCCTAATAAAACTCATTTTGTGTGACACTCTGGACAGCAATGCTTACAACCATTGGCGGCAGATTGCGTCTTCTTTGCTTCCTGCAAGGCCCGCCGACTATTTTCAAAGCGACCAAGTGGCAAGCTATTATTCGGCAAAGCCGGACAAGGGCTTTTATCAACATGAACCCAGTAATCACCATTTGCCTGTTTACCCAAACTAAAAGAATATTTAGCCATTCAACTCACCTCCTTTCTATTTTTATTTTTCAAAGAGAGCTAACTGGTCAAGTATAGATGACTTCCTAGCTTCGGCTGCTTCTAAAAAGCATTTGCTCAAATAAAACTTTCGTCGGGCCTATTAATTACGGGGATAAGTTTTGCGACACCCCACAACAAACCCTAGATTGCCCCCGCTCCCCCACTCGCCTATGGCGTGTAACACCCTGCCGCAATTTAGTGCTAAGCTCTCCACATCCCTCAGGTCGACGGCCTGAGGGTTGGGGCTTAGAACTCCCCTCGTAAAGCGGGCGCATGCTGCTAAGCCCTACGCTATCGACTTAGCATTTACTTGGCATGCGCTCGTCATTATCCGTTGCTTCGGCCTAGGCTGGGGTGATGGCGGAATATAGTGCCTCCGGCCCAATACGCCGTGCCGACTTTACGCGGTAGTTCTAACACCCCAGCACCAGCGCTAGCTGGTGTTGGTTTTGTTCGAACAAAAGAGAAAATAATGTCCGCCGAAATTTTCAACGCTTTCAACAATAGCTGGCCGATTGTGCAGGTCTTCATGCTGCTCATTTTCGCCATCACAGCAGGGCTGCTGATTACCGCCCCTTGCTGGATGCTGTTTCGTACGCTGGCCGATATCCGCGACCGCAAAACTAGCCTCGCGCCCAACACGCTGCTCTCCGTCGCCCTAGAAGACGATATTGTGGTTTTGAAAATTCGCAAAGATGCCCCGCTGACCGCACAAGAAGTGGTCAGCATTCTGCCAATGCTATCCGAAGACCAATCGGTCTATCCGCCCGCCCCAAAAGTTAGGTAAGCGAGGCCGTAAAGCGCGCAATCCGTCCGCAGGCTTCCACCAAATTCTCATCCGATGTCGCATAGCTAATGCGGAAAAACGGCGACAGGCCAAACGCCTCGCCATGCACCACCGCCACGCCTTCGGCCTCTAGCAAAGCCGTGGCAAACGCCTCATCACTGTCAATCCGCGTGCCGTCGGGCGCGGTTTTGCCGATGCAGCCTTGGCAGCTCGGGTAGACATAAAACGCGCCTTCGGGCGTTTGGCACTCGATATGCGCCGCGTCGTTTAGCAGTTTCACCACCAAATCGCGGCGTCGTTTAAACGTCTTATTATTCTCCGGAATAAAATCTTGCGGGCCGTTTAAGGCCTCCACCGCCGCCCATTGGCTTATCGACGTGGGGTTGGAGGTCGATTGCGATTGAATTTTCGTCATCGCCTTAATCAGCTCCAAAGGCCCCGCGCAATAGCCGATGCGCCAGCCCGTCATCGCATAGGCTTTCGACACGCCGTTCATCGTCAACGTGCGCTCGTAAAGCGCGGGCTCGACTTGCGCAGGCGTGGCGAAAACGAAATTGTCATAGGTCAGATGCTCATACATATCATCGGTCAAAATCCAGACATGCGGATATTTTTTCAACACATCCGTCAGCTTGCGCAATTCCGATTCAGAATAAGCCGCGCCCGTGGGGTTGGACGGCGAATTGAAAATAAACCATTTGGTTTTATCGGTAATGGCGGCCTCTAAATCTTCGGGCTGCAATTTAAATCCGTCTTCGGCGCGCGCTTCCACAATCACCGGTTCGCCGCCCGCCAAGGCCACAATATCGGGATAGCTCACCCAATAGGGCGCGGGGATGATCACCTCATCGCCGGGGTTGAGCGTCGCCATCATGGCATCATAAATCACCGGCTTGCCGCCGGGGGCCACAAAGGTTTGCGCGGGCTCATAATCCAGCCCATTGTCGCGCTTCAGCTTGGCGCAAATCGCCTGTTTCAGCTCGTCAATGCCGGTCACCGCCGTGTATTTGGTTTCGCCGCGCGCAATCGCCTCCACCGCGGCCTGCTTGATGTTTTCGGGCGTATCGAAATCGGGTTCGCCGGCCCCCAGACCAATCACATCGCGGCCTGCGGCGCGCAATTGACGCGCCTTATCGGTAACCGCCATCGTCGCCGATGGGCGCACCCGCGAAAGACTTTCTGACAGAAATGACGACATGAGATAACTCCTTGCTCGAAACACCATTTGAGCGCAAGCTACATGCTTGAGAATATGAAAACAAGAACGAAAGGATACTCTCATGCCAAAGCGATTCACTTCGCTGTTGATGGTTTTTGCCTGCGGTTTACTGGTCGGCTGGCTCGGCTCGAACGCCAGCCAACCCGCGCCCCCCTCAGCCCAAGCTCAAGTGCCAAGCCGCGCCATCTCGATGGTCGATAAAGCCTATCGCATGATTACCGAAGACGGGCTTTTCGCCTTTAACGCCATGGACAAAGACCCGGGGTTTTATCAAGACGGGCTGTATTTATTTGTGCTTTCCGCCGATGGCGAGAACCTCTATCACAGCGCCGACCGTACCCTTGTGGGGCAAGATTTCTCGGGCAAGCGAGATGTCAAAAACCGCCCCTATGGCCAGCGCCTGATCCGCGACACCGCCGCGCAAGGCGTCTGGCACGCTTATGAAACCGGCAATACCGCCAGCGGCGAAAACCAATGGAAACTAACCTATGCCCGCCAAACCGACCGGGGGCATATTATCGCCGCCGGCATTTTTGCGCGGGCGCCGCATTAACCAAAAATTATCCCAAACAAGCCACGCTAAGCTGGGTTTAACGAACAATAATAACAACCAATGGACTTCCCATGGCCCTCTTGATTTCACAGGTATTTCTGCTCGCCGTCTATGTTTTGGTGCATGTGCTAATCGCCATCGTTGCGGTGCACATCGGTCTTTGGCTGCAAGGCAGCGTCGAATGGCTGATCGATCGCGTCAACGCCAGTCCCGACGATATCGACAAGCGGTTTCCAAAAGCCTAACCGCGATGAAGGCTTGGGCGGCGCGCTTTCTATTTCTGTCAATCGCGCTATATTGCTGGCATGGCGGAAGAACAAAAAAGTCTGACAGGGCGCGGCGACTTGGCGCCCATCGAAGAACCGGGGATGCGGGAAGGCCAAGCTATGGCTTTCACCCCGCATCGCGCCGAACGGCCCGAAAAAACCGAAGGCGGCTTATCGTTTCGCATGGTCTCGGACTTCCAACCAGCCGGCGACCAACCGCAAGCCATTGAAGAGTTAATCCAAGGCATTGAAGCCGACGAGCGCGACCAAGTTCTGCTGGGCGTAACTGGCTCGGGCAAAACCTATACGATGGCGCAAGTCATCCATCGCACCCAACGCCCGGCGCTTGTTTTGGCGCCCAATAAAACCTTGGCAGCGCAGCTTTATGGCGAGTTCAAAAGCTTCTTCCCCGACAATGCGGTGGAATATTTTGTCTCTTATTACGATTATTATCAGCCCGAGGCCTATGTGCCGCGCACCGATACTTTCATCGAAAAAGAGAGCAATATTAACGAGCAAATCGACCGCATGCGCCACTCCGCCACGCGCGCGCTATTGGAGCGCGATGACGTGATTATCGTTGCTTCCGTGTCGTGCATTTATGGCATTGGCTCGGTCGAGAGCTATTCCAATATGACGCTGGAGCTGAAACCCGGATTGGAAATCAGCCGTTCGCAATTGCTCGCAGATTTAGTGGCGCTGCAATATAGTCGCAATGATATGGCCTTTGCGCGCGGCGACTTTCGCGTGCGCGGCGACACCATCGATATTTTTCCGGCCCACTATGAAGACCGCGCCTGGCGGGTCGAGTTATTTGGTGATGAGATTGATAATCTGACCGAATTTGACCCGCTGACGGGGCATAAAACCTCTGATATTGAGCAAGTGCGCGTCTATGCCAATTCGCACTATGTGACGCCTGGCCCGACGTTAAAACAGGCCGCCGTGGGCATTCAGGCAGAGCTGAAAACGCGGCTCGAAGAGTTTGAAGCGGCGGGGCGTTTGCTGGAAGCCCAACGGATAGAGCAACGCACTATGTTCGACTTGGAAATGCTAGATGCAACCGGTAGTTGTGCGGGGATTGAAAATTATTCGCGCTATTTAACCGGTCGCAAACCGGGCGAGCCGCCGCCCACTTTGTTTGAATATCTGCCCGATAACGCCCTCGTGTTTACCGATGAAAGCCATGTGACCGTGCCGCAAATCGGCGGCATGTTTCGCGGTGACTTTAAACGCAAATCAACGCTGGCGGAATTTGGCTTCCGCCTGCCCTCTTGCGTCGACAATCGGCCGATGAAATTCGAAGAATGGGATATCATGCGGCCGCAAACCGTGCATGTTTCGGCCACCCCCGGCCCGTGGGAAATGGAACGCACCGGCGGGGTGTTTGTCGAGCAGGTCATTCGTCCCACGGGGTTAATTGACCCAACCTGCGAAATCCGCCCGGCCACCAATCAGGTCGACGATTTAATGGCCGAATGCCAAGACATGGCCAAGCGGGACCAGCGCGTTTTGGTAACCGTTTTGACCAAAAAAATGGCCGAAGATTTGACCGAATATATGCATGAGCAAGGCCTGCGGGTGCGCTATATGCACTCCGATATTGATACGCTGGAGCGGATTGAGATTATCCGCGATTTGCGGCTTGGCGCTTTCGATATTCTCATCGGTATCAACCTACTGCGCGAGGGGTTGGATATTCCCGAATGTTCGCTCGTGGCTATTTTGGATGCCGATAAAGAAGGGTTTTTGCGCTCCGAAACCTCGCTGGTGCAAACCATCGGCCGCGCGGCCCGCCACGTCGAAGGGCGCGTGCTTTTATACGCCGATAAAATGACCGGATCTTTGACCCGCGCCATGGCCGAGACCGACCGACGCCGAGCCCGCCAAATTGCCCATAATGAAGCGCATGGCATTACCCCCGCTTCGGTGAAGAAAAACATCGCCGATATTATCGAAGGCATGGCGGAGCAAGACAATCAAGCGGCGCCAGGGCCCTATCGGGTGCGCGAGGCGATGGAAGAAAAACAAGCGCCGCTGCTGGGCAGTAATTTACGGGCCCATATCGAAGGGCTGGAGAGCGAGATGCGCGAAGCGGCGGGCGATCTCGAATTTGAAACCGCAGCGCGCTTGCGCGATGAGATTAAACGCCTGCAAGAAACCGAATTGGCCATTGCCGACGACCCCTTTGCCCGCCAATCTGCGGTCGATGCCCGGGTGGCGGAAAGCACAGGTAAGAAAGCCAAAAAACCCCCTCGACGCCCCTCTGGACGCAGCAGAAAGGGGCCTTAAAATAAGGCCCCTTAAGCGTTAAGGTAAAGAAGCAGTCTGCAAGTCAGCCGAGGGTTTCGGCTGAAGATTAGAAATCGTAAATATAACTAACCGAGAAAACGTCGCTTTCAAATGTGCCGAAGTCATAGCTCCGGAATTCCGCCCGGAAAGGTTCATGCGAGACACCAAAACCGAAGAAAGCCCCATCATCTGTATTCGGGTCATCAATCGAAGCAAAGCCCGCGCGCAGCGTATAGCGCAGCAGCGGTGGACCGCCTAAATCGAAACCTTTCAGCAGCGACATCTCAAAAGCTGGTTGGTCTGGCTTTGGCGTTGGGCCCGTTCCGCTAGGTGCGTCATAGGCACCATTGAGCAGCGAAAGACCAACCTCAAAATTCAAATCAGACGAAAGGCGCAGGCCAAATCCGCCGGTTATAAAAATATCATCTGCATCTTCTTTAGCCAGTTCCGGTTCGTCCGTGTTCAAACCATAAGCGACGGCGCCTTCTGCCGTGCCCGAGTGACTAATAAAGCCAGTGCCGCCAAATACATAAGTGAAAGTGCCCAAGCGTTCGGCGCGCGATTGTTGCGGCCAATCTTTATAGGTTTCCATATCGTCGGCACGAGATGGGGTTATCAAGAGCGTGCTAAGCGCAAAAACAGTTGCGGCCAGCAAAAGCCCCACGCGGCGAATTGGGGCGGGTGAGGAAACGGCTTCATTTAAATAATTATAGACTTGCATCGACTTACTCCTTTTTTTGTTCTTCGACAGCTTAATGTCGCATCGGTTAAATATTGGTAAAAGCTAACGACATGGCTCCGCAAAGCGAAAGCCAATGTGACATAGAGGTGTCATGACACCTGAAAAGACACGCAATTCATAACGAAGCCCTACCGACCTGCCTTATGTTATTTTTAGGTCTGTTAGTGTTTTACCTAATTCCGGCGGCTTGTAAAACGTTTTTGTTGGGTAAGATGGGCAGCCCTTTGGCAAATCTGGCGCCGATGGCGAAAGCAAATGTTTTGCCCAAAAACTTTTACACCCTTGGGGGAAACTGCTACATCAGGCGCATGACAAAAATTACGTCCAAAGCTGTCTTGATTACTGGCGCCGCCAAACGCATCGGGCGCGCGCTCGCCGAAGGGCTGGCCGCCGATGGCTGGGCCATCGCCATTCATTATTCTAGCTCGCAAACCGAGGCCGAGCAGTTGGTCGAGGATATTCAAGCACAGGGTGGAAACGCCATAGCGCTGCAAGCCGATTTGCGCGCGGCCGCGCAAGTCGAAACCTTAGTACCCAAAGCGGCAGCCGCCTTGGGCCCCTTATCGGCGCTGATAAATAACGCCTCGACTTTCGAGCGCGACACCGCCCACACGCTGACCGCCGAGACTTGGGACACGCACCTCAACGCAAATTTGCGCGCGCCGGCTTTATTGATGCGCGATTTTGCCAATCAGCCCGAGCTGCAAGACGCAGGCCTTGGCGATAGCAATATCATCAATATTACCGACCAACGGGTGTTTCGCCTGACCCCTGATTTCGTGAGCTATACGGTTTCCAAAACCGGATTGGCCACGCTCACCCAAACTTTCGCGCAAGCTTTGGCGCCGCAACATATTCGGGTCAATGCCATCGCGCCGGGGCCAACTTTGCCCAATCCGCGCCAAGCGCTGGCCGAATTTGAAAAACAAGCCAGCCTTGTGCCCCTGGCCCATGGCGCCTCGCCGGAGGATATTGTGGCCGCGGCGCGCTATATTTTGTCCGCCCGCGCGATGACCGGCCAAACCTTGACGCAAGATGGCGGCCAGCATCTGGCTTGGCAGACGCCAGATGTCGTCGATGTCAAAGAGTAAAGTAGACAGATTATGAACCAACATCCGACCAGTGCTTCGAAAAACCTAGCCAGTGCCGCGCTTGGGCTGCGCCATGTCTTTGTCAAACGATTGGCCATTGCCGCCAATATTGGCATTCACCCGCATGAGCGTACCGCCAAGCAAACCATTCTCATTAGCCTCGATGCCGCGGTGGCGGAAACCAAGGTTCTGCCCAAAAGCAACATAGGGCCCGAAAGCACCATCGAAGACGTCGTTTGTTATGAAAGCATGAGCAAAACCGTCATCGCCATTATCGAAGAAGGCCACATTGATTTGGTGGAAACGCTGGCCGAAACCATCGCCGAGCGGCTATTGGCCGACCCGCGCATTCGCCATTTGCATGTGCAGGTGGAAAAACCAGAGGCGATTGCCGCTGCCGAGAGCGTCGGCATTTCCATTGAGCGGCTACAAACTGCTTAAATCAACGCGCTATGGCGCCTTTTCAACCCAAAAAAACCGCGCTCAAGGCGTCATTTTTTCGCTATCTATATGTTTTTCAATAGTTAAACGTAAGATGGGAGTTTTTCACACCCCCCTGCAACATTTATCGCTTTGTTGTAAAGACCGAAAATAGCCTCTAAAAAATAATTATTTTCCCTGCTTGATTTTCTTTATCTCAATAATTTCAAATACTTAAGTATTTTGCTTAAAATTTAGGCAATGAGTATGGAAATGTTATAAATCAATAGTTTGGCGGTCGAATCGTTTTTTTACACACATAGTTATCCACAGAACCCGTGCATTAAATTTTGTCCAGTTTTAGCTAGACTAAGGGTCATTTTTACCGATATTGGGTTGTATTGTGACCGAAACAGAAAAATTACAAGGACGGGCTCTCATTGAGGCCAAAGTCGCGACGCTGCCCTCTGCGCCGGGTGTCTATCGCATGTTGGATACCGAGGGCAATGCGCTCTATGTCGGCAAGGCCAAAAACCTGAAAAACCGTGTGCGCTCCTATGCCCGCCCCTCCGGCCACAATAATCGCATTTCGACGATGATTGCCGCGACGCGGCAGATGGAATTTATTCGCACGGAAACCGAAACCGATGCCCTGTTGCTCGAAGCCAATCTGATTAAAAAATTACGCCCGCGCTATAATGTTCTGCTGCGCGACGATAAAAGTTTTCCCTATATTCTCTTGGCCGACGACCATGCCGTGCCGCAGCTCTACAAACACCGCGGCGCGCGCAAAAGGCGGGGCGCTTATTTTGGCCCCTTTGCTTCGGCGGGTGCCGTCAACCGAACGTTGAATACTTTGCAACGCGCGTTTTTATTGCGCTCTTGCAGCGACAGCGTTTACGAAAGTCGCTCGCGTCCCTGCTTGCTGTATCAAATCAAACGCTGCTCGGCACCCTGCACTGGCGAAATTTCGACCGAGGCTTATGACGAATTGGTGGAGGAAGCGCGCGACTTTTTATCTGGCAATAGCCGCAAAGTGCAAGACGCGCTGCTGGAGAAAATGCAAATCGCCAGCGAGGCGCTCGACTTTGAAGTGGCGGCCGCGGCGCGCGATCGCATTCGAGCGCTGACCTATGTGCAAAGAGGCAATGGGGTAAACCCGCTCGATGTGGTGGAAGCCGATGTCGTGGCCGTGGTGCAAGAAGGCGGGCAATCTTGCGTGCAAGTTTTCTTCATTCGCGCCGGGCATAATTTGGGCAATCGAGCCTATTTCCCGCGCCATGATAAACATCAGACCGAGACCGAAATCCTCGAAGCTTTCTTAGGCCAATTTTATGAATCGCGGCCCGTGCCGCGCGAGATTTTTATCAATCGGTCGCTATCCAGCGCCTCGCTTTTGGGCGAGGCCTTTAGCTCTCGCATGGGCCATAACGTTAAAATTCATCGCCCCCAACGCGGTGATAAGGTGAAATTAATTACCCATGCCGAACAAAATGCCAAAGAGGCTTTGGGCCGTCATGTATCGGAAAGCGCCAGCCAGCGGTTGCTTTTAAAAGGCGTGGGCGAGGCTTTTGGCCTTGCCGCCCCGCCACAGCGCATTGAGGTTTTTGACAATAGTCACCTGCAAGGCACCAATCAAATCGGGGGCATGATTGTCGCGGGACCCGATGGGTTTATGAAAAACCAATATCGGAAATTCGACATTAAAGATGAAACCACCACACCGGGCGACGATTACGCGATGATGCGCGAAGTGTTTACCCGCCGCTACGGACGCCTCGCCAAAGAAGAAACCCGCGAGACCGCCGCCTGGCCTGATTTAGTGCTTATCGATGGCGGCAAAGGGCAATTGAGCGTGGCCCGAAAAGTCATGGCCGAATTGGGCCTCGAAGATATCCCCCTCGTCGGCGTCGCCAAGGGCCCCGACCGAGACGCGGGGCGCGAGCGGTTTTTCATGGTCGGCAAGCAAGACTTCATGATGTCGCATAATTCTCCGGTGCTCTATTACCTGCAACGCCTGCGCGACGAAGCCCACCGTTTTGCCATTGGCCGCCACCGCGCCAAACGCAAAGCCGATATTCGCAAGAACCCATTGGATGGCATTGAGGGCATTGGCGGACATCGCAAAAAAGCGCTGCTGCATCATTTTGGCTCGGCCCGAGAAGTCGCCAGCTCGGCCCTGGCCGATTTAGAAAAAGTAGATGGCATTAGTGCAAAAATGGCGCAACGCATCTACAATCATTTCAACTCAGACGAGTCGTAAGGAACCGACCTCATGCAAAACCTGCCCAATCTGCTCACGCTTTTTCGTATCGCCATGATACCCGCCGTCTATGCGACCTTCTATATTGCGGGCGGGCTTGGCGATTGGCTGGCGCTGATTATTTTTTCCGTCGCTGGTCTCACCGATTTTTTTGATGGCTGGTTGGCGCGCAAATATAATGTGCAATCCGGCTTTGGCCGTATGCTCGACCCGATTGCCGATAAATTAATGGTCGCCACCTGCCTGATGCTTTTGGTCGGCTTTGATATTGTCAATGATTGGCACATGGTGGCGGCGGTCATTATTTTATGCCGCGAGGTGCTGGTCTCGGGCTTGCGCGAATATTTAATGGAGCTGCGCGTCGCTTTGCCCGTGTCTACTTTGGCAAAATATAAAACCACCATTCAAATGGTTGCCATTGGGTTTTTACTCTCCGACCAGGCGGGCGAGAGCCTTATATCGGGCGCCCATGTCATTGGCCTTGGGCTTTTATGGCTGGCCGCGATATTGACCCTCATCACGGGTTATGACTATGTGCGCCAAGGCATGAAACACGCCGATTGGTCGGATAGTTAAGCTGGTTTTTTCATGGGCTGGTCATGGCCCGCGTTTTTGGCTACATGTGCCTCAGATAAACCAACCCATTATGAGATTTGACGAGACTTAAATGACAGACCGTGCCCCGCTTCCCTGCCCCGAAATGGCTGACGTTCGTGAAACCATCGACGCGCTCGATCGCCAATTGGTGGCGCTCTTGACCGAACGGCAAAAAATGATTGAAGCAGCTGGCAAAGTAAAGCCCGCGCGCGAAACCGTGCGCGACGAAGCCCGCATTGAAGAAGTGATCGCCTTGGTGTTAAAAGAAGCCGCCAAGACAGGGCTCGCAGCAGAAATAGCGGAGCCTGTTTGGCGGCAACTGATTGAAAGCTCTATCGAGCATGAATATCGGGTGTTTGATAAACGCTAGAATTGCTTTTCAGGCACTTCCACGGTGAGGCCGTCGAGCGTATCGCTGACTTTCAACTGGCAAGCCAGGCGCGAGTTTTCTTTCACTTCAAAAGCGAAGTCCAACATATCGGATTCCATTTCCGCGCGTTCGCCGGTTTTGGCTACCCATTCGTCGCGCACATAAACATGGCAAGTCGCACAGGCACAAGCGCCACCGCAATCTGCATCAATGCCGACAACTGAATTTTTAATTGCCACTTCCATGACGGTCATGCCGTTGTCGCCTTCATGAGTAACTTCTGTGCCGTCGTGTCCGACGAAAGTAATTTTAGCCATTATGTCCTCCATTTAATTTTTAATGAATATAAGCAATTTACGCTTGAGGGCAAGCATTCGCAGGCCCATATTAGCAATTAGTGCGGCCCGGTTTTTGGCAGCCGCTTGGCTCTTCTCTTAAGGCTTCTCCTTGCTCATGCCCATGGCTCGCCACATAACCATTAAAGTCGAAACTTGGCCGCTGAAACAGCGCTTTGCCATTGCGCGCGGCAGTAAAATCGATGCCGAAGTGATTTGCGTCGAGATAGAAGAAAACGGCATTATCGGGCGCGGCGAGGCGGTGCCCTATGCGCGCTTTGGCGAAGCCATGGAGACCGCCAGCGGCGCTATTGAAGCGCTTCTGCCGGCCTTACAAGCGGGCCTGAGCCGTGAGGAGCTAGCCCAAGCGCTTTTGCCCGGTGCCGCGCGCAATGCGCTGGATTGTGCGCTATGGGATTTAGCGGCCAAACAAAGCGGCGAGCGCGCTTATATCAGCGCCGGATTGGACGCTTTAAAACCCGTCACCACCGCTTTTACCATCGGGCTGGATGACGCCGACCGCATGGCCATTATGGCGGTGAAAGCCCAGGCCTATCCGCTATTGAAATTAAAACTCGGCGGCGCCGATGGGGTGATGGCAGACCTCAGCCGTCTGGCCGCTGTGGCCGAAGCCAGACCCGACGCGCAATTGGTGGTCGATGCCAATGAGGGCTGGCAGCTGAGCGAGCTGGCCCGCTATGCCGAGCCCTTGGGCCGTTATGGCGTGTTGTTTTTCGAGCAACCCGTGCCGCAAGCGCAAGAACACGGGCTGAGCCAAATCGACTTGCCGTTTTGCGCCGATGAAAGCGTCCACGACCGCCACGACATAGAGGCGATGAGCGAGGCTTATACCTGGGTGAATATCAAACTCGATAAAGCTGGCGGGCTGACCGAGGCTTTGGCTTGCGTCGACATGGCGCGGGCGCGGCACAAAAAAATTATGGTCGGCTGTATGGTCGCCACGTCTTTGTCTATGGCGCCAGCCTTTTTGGTGGCGCAACACGCCGACCTCGTCGACCTCGATGGGCCGCTCTGGTTGGCGCAAGACCGCCAACCCGGTCTGTTGTTTGAAGGCGCCAGCCTGCACCCCCCAAGCGCCGATATTTGGGGCTAACGCCTATCCCAGAGACAGGCTGAGGCGCTGACGCTATGGCTTGGGCGTGGGAAGAAAAAACCCAATTTGGCCCAAGAATAAGCTAGGTTTGGGGCATGACAATCGACTGGAACAACCCCAAATATATCGACCTGCCGGACCTGCGCATGGCGGTTTTTGAAGCCGGCACCGCGCGCGACGACCGCCCCAGTGTGGTGCTTTGCCATGGCTGGCCAGAGGTCGCCTATAGCTGGCGCAAAGTGGTGCCGCAGCTGGTCGAGGCGGGTTGGCATGTGATTATTCCCGAACAACGCGGCTATGGCTTCACCGGAAACGCGCTGAGCGATGCGGGCGATGAAAGCGGTGTGCCGCTTTACGATATGCAGCATTTAACCGGCGATATGGCGCATCTTCTCGATGCCTATGGCCTCGAGAAAGCGGTTTTTGCTGGCCATGATTGGGGCGGCATTATGATTTGGCAATTGCCGTTTTTCCAAGCCGAGCGCATCGCCGGCCTCATCGGCGTCAATACGCCCTTTATACCGCGCCTGTCGCAAGACCCGATTGAGCTGATGCGCGGCGCCTTGGGCGATGATTTTTATATCGTGATGTTTCAAAACTACGGCCAAGCCGAAGCCATATTAGACGCCGACCCCGCCCTGCCCTTGCGCTGCCTATATCGCCAAAGCGCGGGCGCGCAAGCGCAAAACCCTGCGCCAGATGCGTCTTCGGAAGTTTGGGAAAAAATCCAATTGCTGAAAATGATACGCCAAGAGGAAGCCAGCTGGCCGGGCGTGGCTTTATTAGAAGACGCGGATTTTGCTTATTACGTCGACGCCTATAAGCGCTCTGGGTTTCGCGGCGGCATTAATTGGTACCGCAATTTCTCGCGCAATTGGCAAGCCTCGGCGGGCGTCGAACAAACAGTGCCGCAGCCGAGCCTGATGATTTGTGCCGCCGACGACCGCGTTTTGCCGCCCTCTATGGCCGATGGCATGGACGCCTATGTTAGCGATTTAGAAACCCATATCATCGACGATTGCGGTCATTGGACCCAAAACGAACAGCCCGAGGCTTTGAGCCATTTAATGCTCGACTGGCTGACCCGTCGTTTTGCCTAAGCCTTACTGCTGCGCCTGAAAGTTAAGATATTTTTTACCAAACCTTGAGCCAACGCGCGGCTTTGCCTATAGTCGCGCTAACTCAACAGGGACTTCCAGCGAAACGATGAACAAACCTGAAAAAATGATAGGCCAAGCCTCCGCCAAACAACTTGCGGCCATTCAAGGCGAGGCGCCTTTGCGCATTCTTCTGCCCAGCTATCGCTCCGACCCGCATACTGGCGGCCAAGGCATTTACATGCGATTGATTGCCAAAGCTTTGGTCGATTTGGGCCATCATGTGGATGTTATTTCGGGCCCGCCCTACCCCGAGCTCGACCCGCGCGTGGGGCTGATTAAACTGCCATCGCTGGATATGTATGCCCGCCCGAACCCGATTATGTGTCTCAATCGTGAGATTATCTCGAATAAGACCGACCTCTTCGAATGGTGGAGCCATAATTGGGGCGGCTTTCCAGAGCCCTATACGTTCGGCGTTCGCATGGCCGACTATATGCGCGATAAAATCGATGATTATGACATTATGCATGACAATCAGACGCTGTGTTACGGCATGCTCGATGTGCGCGCCATGGGGCTGCCGGTGGTTGGCACCATTCACCACCCGATTACCATGGATAAGCGCATCGATATTTCGCACGCCAAATGGCCGCATATGAAATTTTTGAAATGGCGCTGGTATAGTTTCCTCAATATGCAAATCAAAGTAGCGCGCCAGCTCGACCCGCTCATCGTGGTATCCGATAGCACCAAGCGCGATGTCGAGAAAGATTTCGGCGTCGACCCGAAAAAAATGGTTCGCATCCACCACGGTATCGACCATGAATTATTCCAACCCCAACCCCATATTACTCGCAAGACCAATCGATTGATGGTCACCGCCAGCGCCGATGTGCCGCTCAAGGGGCTGATTTATCTCATTGAAGCCTATGCCAGCCTGCTCGACGCGCATCCGGATTTGGAGCTGCTGGTGGTGGGGCGTTTGCGCGAAGGCCAGACCATGCAATTGCTCAATAAATTGGGCATTCGCGACCGCGTTAAATTCGTCTCTGGCCTCAGCAGCGAAGATATTCGCGACCTATACGCCGAGGCCACCATCGCTGTGTCGCCTTCGGTTTACGAAGGTTTTGGCTTTCCCGCAGGCGAGGCTTTGTCTTGCGGCGTGCCAACCATTGCCACCACGGGCGGTTCGCTGCCAGAGGTGGTGGGCGATGCCGGCCTTGTGGTGCCGCATTCAAACCCGCCCGCGCTGGCCGAAGCGATTGACGCGCTCTTGCGCGATCCGGCGCGGCGCGAAGCCATGTCGAAAAAAGCGCGCCAGCATATTCTCGATAAATTTAAATGGGAACGCTGCGCCCGCGAGGTTGTCGACCTCTATCGCCAGACTTTGGCCACCCACCATAAGGTTGCTTTGTAAATTATGCAGACCATCCATCTCGATTACCTCGGCCTCGAAGACAGCCATCGGCTGCTCGATTTAGGCTGCGGCCATGGCCGCCATACCCATGCCGCTTATTTTCATAAGCGCTGCCAAGCGGTCGGTATCGACTTAGGGTTCGACGATATTCTGGTGACCCGAAACGGGTTTGACGCGCATCCCGATTTGCAACCCCAGACCGGGCCTGCGCGCCGCTATGACTTAATGGTCGGCGATGCGCTGCAATTGCCATTCGCCGATGGTCATTTCGACCGGCTTATTTGCTCCGAAGTGCTGGAACATATTCCAGATTATCAAGCCGCTTTGGCCGAAATTTGGCGAGTGGTCAAACCCGGTGGGCGCATTGGCATTTCTGTGCCGCATCGCTGGCCAGAAAAAATTTGCTGGCTGTTTTCAGAAGATTATCACAATACGCCCGGCGGCCATGTGCGGATTTTTAAGGCCAAGGATTTGCGCGCCGATTTCGAAGCCTTGGGGTTTCGCTTTCAGCGCAAACATTTAAAACACGGGCTGCACAGTCCCTATTGGTGGCTGCGCTGTGCCATTGGCGTCAACAACGACCGCAATATTCTCGTGCGCGGCTATAAAAAATTGCTGGAAATTGAAATTCTCAAAAACCCGCTGCCGCTGCGCGCCCTATCGGCGCTGGCCGACCCCGTGATGGGCAAAAGCGTGGTGCTTTATTTTGCAAAGCCACCGCTTGATAGCGCGGAAGAAACCTGATGAGCCAGACCTCAAAATCTCCCTTTGGTGATTTTTTTAACGGCGCACGCGATAGCATATTGGCCTTGCAAAACGCCGACGGCTCTATTCCGTGGTTTCAAAACGGCGTTATCGACCCGTGGAATCATCTGGAAGCCGTGATGGGGTTAAACCTTATCGGCGAGCGAGACGCGGCCGAACACGGCATCGCTTTTTTGCGAGACAGCCAAGCCCCCGACGGCAGTTGGTGGGGGCAATTGGGCAGCGCCGTGCCAATCGACGAAGAGCTGCATCAATTCACTCTGCAAGGCATAGAAAACAACCACCGCATTCGCGATACAAATTTCATCGCCTATATTGCCACCGCCATTTGGCATCATTATGCGCTACACGCCGACCTAGATTATGCCCATGCCAATTGGCCCATGGTCAAAGCCGCCATCGATTTCGTACTGGCCTTGCAAAGCCCGCATGGCGACATTCGGTGGACCGCGCCAGACCCCGAGACACCCGAAGACGATGCTTTGGTGACGGGCAATAGCTCCATCCATAAAAGCCTACTCTGCGCCGAAAAACTGGCCGCGGCTCTGGGAAAAGACGCTGGCCCCTGGCACAAGGCGCGGTTGGCCTTGGGCGAAGCTGTCGCCCATAAGCCCGAGCGTTTCGACCGCACATGGGAACCCAAGACACGCTATTCGATGGATTGGTATTATCCGGTTTTAAGTGGCGCCCTATCGCCGGAGAAAGCGCGCGATAAATTGCAATCGCGGTGGGATGATTTCGTCGTCGACGGCTTTGGCTGTCGGTGTGTGGAAGAAGAACCTTGGGTGACAGTGGCGGAAAGCGCCGAATTAAGCATCGCGCTGATGGCGCATGGCGACACCAGCCGCGCGCTGGCGCATTTGTCTTGGCTCGACCAATTTAGAGATGAAAACGGCGCCTATTGGATGGGCATGCAGATAGAGCAAAAAGCCTTTTGGCCTATCGAGCAGCCGGCCTGGACGGCCGGGGCGGTTATTCTGGCGCAGGATGGTGTCAGTCAAACCACGCCCGCACATGGCGTGCTGACGGGCCTATAGGCGGCGCAAAATGCGCAGCGATTGAACCGCTTTTTCTTCGACAAATAAGCCCGAATGCAGGGCTAATTTATAAATCTCATGCGGCGGACGCCCGCCATCGGCGACATTGGGAAACACATCGTGGATGGCCAAAATGCCGCCGCGCATCACCCGCGTGCCCCAATTTCGATAGTCCGCCAAAGCGGCGGGCATCGAGTGGCCGCCATCGATAAACACAAAAGCAGGCGCCGCCAAAGGCAGTTGCTGCACCACTTGCGACGGGCTGAGCGCGGGAATGACCGTATCTTCCAATCCGGCGCGGCGCATCGTGGCCCGAAATTGCAGCAAGGACGACATGCCGCCCTCGCCGTCATCTAAATCTGCGTCGAAATAATCTTCGCCCGGTTGGTTTTCCTCCGAGCCGCGATGATGGTCGATGGCCAGCAAAACCCCGCCCGCCTGTTGGCAGGCCGTACCCAGGATGACCGTCGATTTGCCGCAATAGGAGCCAATTTCAACGCACAAGCCTTGGGGCGACATTTCTTGGGCCACGGCAAATAGGGCTTCGCCCTCTTGCGCGTCCAAAAACCCTTTCACGCTATCGAGCGAAATGGGAAGCTTCATTATCGACCTATTTTCCGTTTCAAAGCATTGGAGCCAAAATCGGATGGCTCTAAATCTTCCGCATCCAAATTAGCCGGCCCTTCTTGCAATTTAATATGGTCGACGTTATAGCGGCCCGAGGCCAAGTCATGCATCACATCAAACTCAAACACGCAAGCGGGCGCCTCATAATAGTTTTTGATAAAGGCATGTTGCACGCGTGTGAGCGCGCCCGACGAATCGTATAAATCGGCCATTAAGAAAATCCAGCTATCCTCATCGGCATAAAACTGGCGCTTGCTATAGGTCGGGTTGAACCCCGGCTTGGCGGTCGCCTCGAGAATATTTACCCGATGCGCCTCATAGCGCAGCAAATCTGGGTTCGGATGGTTTTGCGTCATCAGCTCATCCGCCGTGGTGGTAGAGGCAGAGGCGCGATAATTATTATACGGCACCAGCATTTCGCGTTTGCCAACCAGCTTCCAATCATACCGGTCTGGCGAGCCGCCAAACAGAAACATATTGTCATTATTGCGAAGCCCGCCCGAAGTGCTCAAGGGCCCATCATAGGTTGTCATACTGGGCGTCGTGCGCATGACTTTGCGGGTGCTGGGGTTAAAAACAGAGCCATGACGCGGTTTCTCAATCTGGTTGATTGTATTGGTCATGGAGAAGCCTTGGCCGTTAAAGCGCGGCGGCGAGGTCCAAATGCCCATCCAGACAAATTGGTCATTGGCGTGTTTGGCTTGCGGGCCTTGTGGGTCTGCGTAGTAATTATAGCGCCAATCTTTGCGGGTAATGCGCGTGCGGTTGCCATTGGCGAATACATTGGCGCCATGGGTCACCGCTTGGTAGCGATAGCCGTGCCAATGAAAATTATGGTTCCAATAATATTCAACCGGCGTTTTGGGAATCGGAAACGGCACGCCAATGCGCGCGCCGACAACGCCATTGCCGCCATCGGTCAGCTGTGCCCGAGAGACATTTTTCTTGGTCTCGTCATAAACAAAATCCGGCAGCGCGCACGAGCGACGTGACGGATAGACATGCATTTTGTAAGTCTCGGGATGGCGCTCCAATAGCGCCAATTGGCCGGCGCTAAGGCGGTCTTTATAGCGCGCCATATTGGCATGGGTGATGGTGAACAAAGGTTTATCGGCGGCAAAAGGGTCGATATGGTCGCCGCCTTTCACATAGCCCGCCGGCGGTGTGGTAATCCCGCCCGTATAGGCTGGCACCGCGCCAGAAGCTTTTGGGTCAGCGCCATTTTGGGTCAGCACAGTGCCCAAATCATTGGCGTCGAGCGCCCAACTGGGGGGCGTAAAAGCGATGATCAGCGCCACAGCGGCCAAACAATATTTTTTCATCAGTAAGTCTCCTATTTGACACGCAGACTACCGATGCGGCAAGCTAATGACAAGAGAAGCCTGATGGAGAATAAGGGGAAAATTATGTTCGATTTAATCATTCGCAATGCCAAATTGGTCGATGGCTCTGGCGCGCCTGCCCGACACGCAGATATCGCTATTGAAAATGGCAAAATTGCCAAAATTTCTGACCTCGATACACTGACCGAAAAAGCCAAAACCGAGATTGACGCCAAGGGCGATTTAGTGACCCCCGGATGGGTGGATGTGCATACCCATTACGATGGCCAAGTGACTTGGGACCCCTATTTAACGCCGACCGGTTGGAACGGCGTCACCACGGTGGTGATGGGCAATTGCGGCGTCGGCTTTGCGCCGGCCAAGGAAGACAAACGCGATTGGTTGATTGGCCTGATGGAAGGCGTGGAAGATATTCCAGGCGCCGCCTTGGCCGAAGGTATCGACTGGGAATGGGAAACCTTTCCCGAATATCTCGATGCCCTGGACGCCAAACCGCGCGCGCTCGATATCGCCACGCAAATTCCCCATGGCTCGGTTCGCGCCTATGTGATGGGGCAACGCGGCGCCGATAATGAGGCGGCGACGCCAGACGATATTCAGAAAATGGCCGATATTGTCGAAGATGGCATCCGCGCTGGCGCGCTCGGCTTTTCGACCTCGCGCACCATGTTGCATCTGTCGAAAGATGGCGAGCCCGTGCCCGGCACGTTCGCCAATAAAGACGAGCTCATCGGCATTGCCGAGGGCATGCAAAAAGCTGGCTATGGGGTGTTTGAAATGGCCTCCGATTTAAATCCGGCTGAGGAAGAATTTGGCTGGATGTCCGAATTATCGAAAAAAACGGGCCTGCCCGTCACTTATGCTTTGCTGCAAAACCCAGCCGAGCCCGAAGGCTGGCGCAATTTATTAAAAATGACCGATAAAGCAGTGGCCGATGGCGCCAATGTAAAAGCCCAGATTGCCTTGCGCGCGACCGGGCTTATTTTGGGTTGGGAAAGCACCGTGCATCCGTTTTCCATGCATCCCGAATATCGACCGCTCGCCGATTTGCCAGCCGCTGAACGCCTCGAGCGTTTGCGCGAGCCGGGCATGCGCGAAGCGCTGATTAACGGCGCGCCGCATTTTGTCACCACGCCCGCCGAGGAAGACGGCGAAGGCTTGCCCACCGGACATGGCATCGGCGCCATGATTGCTTTGGGCTTCAATAATATGTTCCGCCTGATGCAAAATGGCGTGCCCGATTATGAACCCAAAGCCGAAGATAGCATCGCGCATTTGGCCCAAGCGCAAGGCAAACCGCCTGCCGAAGTGGTGTTCGATATGCTGATGGAAAACAATGGCCGCGGCTATGTCTTCTTGCCGCTGCTGAATTATGCGCATCAAAACTACGACCATATCCACGATATGTTTGAGAATGAAAACACCGTCTTGAGCCTATCCGATGGCGGCGCCCATTGCGGGGTGATTACCGATGCCAGTTTCCCAAGTTACCTGCTGAGCTATTGGGTGCGCGACCGCGCGCGCGGCAAACGCTTTGGGCTGGAGCAAGCGGTAAAAGCGCAAACCAGTGAGACCGCCAATCTATATGGCCTCGAAGATCGCGGGCTTATCGCGGTCGGCAAAAAGGCTGATATCAACATCATCGATTTTGATAAATTGCAATTGCAAGAGCCGGAAATGGTCTATGACTTGCCGGCGCAAGGGCGTCGGTTGATTCAAAAAATAGACGGCTATCGCTATACGATTGTCAGCGGCGTGGTGACCTATGAAGACGGCACGCCGACCGGCAAAATGCCCGGCAAATTAATCCGTGGAGCACAAACGGCCGACAGTCAAAAACTAGCGGCCGAATAGGCTTAGGTCTGGCGTTAACAAAGGCGGCCTTTACGCTTGCGCTTGGCGTTTTTGGCGTGTCTCTTCTAATTCGGCAATGATTTTTTTATGTTCGTTCTCGTCAAAACTAAAGCGGGCGAATAAAAAGGCGCCAACGATATAAGCCACAAATGGCATGCCGGCATATAGGCCTTTAAACGTCCAAATCACCGTCGTGGATTGCTCGACATTGGGCACAAAGCCAGACAGGCTCAAGGCAAAGCCCGTGACCATAAGCATGACGCCATAGGCCGATTTGGAGACGAAATACCAAGCGGCAAAATAAGCGCCCTCTTTGCGCTCGCCCGTTCGGTATTCGTCGAAATCGATAATATCCGATTTAATCGACGGGTTGACCGTGCCACCGCACGAGCCCGCCGCCCCCGCCAAAGCGGCCAAAGCGACCAATTGTATTTCATCGCCCGGCGAAAGTGTAATCATGCCGCCAAAGGCAAACGCCGAGACAACCATGGATATCAGCCATAGGTTTTTCTTGCCGAGACGTTTGGCCAAGGGCATCCATAGGGGCGTGAGCGAAAACGAACACACCATATAGGCGAGAATGAAAAACGGTGCCAAATGCGGTGCGCCCATAACATAATGCGCTACATAAAGCGTTAAAATGGTAATCGTCGCCCCGCCCAAGTTTTCGATAAAAATAACGATGAGCAGCAAACGTGCATGGCTGTTTTTCCAAATATCGCGCGCCGCTTCCCATGGTTTTTCCGGCGCCTTATCCATAAATTCTGGCCGCTCTTTGAGAAACCAAGCGCAGGCCAAAAGGCACATGCCACAAAAGGCGGCGGCGTAAAAAGATTGCGTCGAGGATAAAGCCCGCACCGCCGCTTCGCTTTCGGCCTCGGCAGAAATCAGCAGGCTCATGGTGCCAAGCGCGGAAATATAACCGGCAATCCAGCCCGCATGGCGCGCGCCAAATATTTTTGTGCGTTCGTGATAATCATCGGTCAGCTCGGCGCCCAGCGACATATGCGGCACGATGAACATGGTTTGCGCCGAGAAGAAGCCAACAATCGCAACCCCCATCCAAAGGCTCAATTGCCCATCGGAAAGCCAAGCGGGCGGCGCGGAAAGCATCCAGAAAAACCCGCCAGTTGGCAAAATAGAGCCAAACAACCAAGGCCGACGGCGGCCAATTCGGGTTTTGGTTTTATCGGAAAGATAGCCGACCAGCGGGTCGGAGATAGCATCCCAAAACCGTGAGATACCGTAAATCGCGCCCATTAAAGCGGGCGCCATGAGCAAAACATCGGTGGCAAATTTCATTGTGTAGAGCGTTACCAAGCAGAACATATAACCTGCGCCAACCGGCGGTAACGCGTATAAAAAAACCTCTAACCAAGTCACCCGACGCATGGCTGATGGCGCCTGTTTTATTGTTGTTGCACTCATGAAATTTGTCTCCTTTGGTAAAGAGAGCATCACTAATTGTGTGACTTGGCAAGGTTAAATATATTCGACACATCGCCCGCAGCCTCTTAGACTGTGGCTCGACGATTGGGGAGTTCCTTTATGCAAGACGCATCCAAAACCTTTGCGCCAACCAGCAACAGCAAAGCCTTCCACCAAGGGCTGATTATCCTCGGGCTTATTTTATTTGCCGCCTATCTACTCTACGACCGCGGCTTGTTAAGCGTTTTATTGGCGGGCGATAAAAGCCGTCTGTCTTGGCTCATCTTATTGATTTGGCTTTTGATGAGCGCGCGCTGGATTTATTTGTTAAAATGGGTGCAAACGCAAAAAGATGCGCTCGCCGCGTTTCAAAGCGAACCCGAGGAAGAACAAGAAAGCCAAATGGCGCGTTGGCTCAACCATGGTTGGTTTGCCGCCGATAGCGTTTTGAAAATCGGCCTCTTGGGCACCATCATCGGGTTTATTCTCATGCTCGGGCCCATTTCGTCGCTGGTCAGTTTCGACCCAGCCAGCCTGCAACGCGCTTTGGGCGGCATGTCGGGGGGCATGGCGGTGGCGCTTTACACCACGCTGACCGGGCTTGTGGTCAATATCGTGCTGCGCTTTCAGTTTCAATTCTTGGCCGACACCATGCAATCGCTTCTGCTGCAAGCGCGCCAGCAGCCAAGAGATACAGCCGCATGATTGGCGCGAAGCTTTTCGTCCCACCCGAAGACCAAAATGCGTTCACCGACATTTTGTTTAACGCCCTGCTGGGCTTTGCCTTTATGTTTTCCATCGCCTTTATGCTCATCCGCCCCGAGATTATTCAAGGCAAAGTAAACCCAAAAGCCGAGTTTATGATTACCGCCGCTTGGCCCGATGGCCATGAAGATGACATCGACCTGATTGTCGAAGATGGCGAAGGCAATCTGGTTTGGTTTGATGCGCGCGAGTCGGGCCTCATGCACCTCGACCGCGATGATAGGGGCTATTTGGGCGACAGTATTGTGGTGGCTGGGCGCACCATCGACAATCCGCTGAACCAAGAAACCGTCACGCTTCGTGGCATTGCGGCGGGCGAATATGTGGTCAATCTTTTGCACTATAAAGCGCAAGGGCGCAGCCCGGTTCCGGTAAAAGTAAAAGTCGAGAAACTCAACCCGCAAGTCAGCGTTATTTTCGCGGGCATCACACAGCTGACCGGGGCCGGCGACGAGCAAACCTCCATCCGCTTTCGCCTCGATGCATCGGGCAATGTGGTGGAAATGGCGACCCGCGATAAATTGCTCATTCGCGCCGAGAGTTTCGAGGCCAAACGCAATGCCGATGCAGGAGACGCCCAATGACCATCCCGCTTATTCTAGGGCTGTCTTATGCCGCCATTGCCGCTTTATTGCTCCATCTCAACCTGTCCAACCATCTGCCCCAACGCTATAGCCGCGCCATTAAAATCAGCGCGATTGTTATCGTCAGCCTGCTCTATGCGGGCACGTATCATGGCAGCCAAAACCTGCGCGGTTGGGCCATCGCAAAACCGCCGCCCAATCCGTTCAAACTGCATTGGGCGATTGTCGAAGAGCCAGATAAAATAAAGCGCACCGATGGCGCGATTTACATTCTGGGTCAGGCGCTGGCGCGAAATGGCGCACCGACGGGAAGCCCGAGGCTTTACCAATTGCCTTTCACGCCAGAGCTGGCCGAAGAGATTGATGAAGCGCTGAACAAAAAAGAAGACGGCAAACCGCTGGAGGCACGCATGGTTTATAAGGCGGCGCGACCCGACAGCGAGATTGACGAGATACAAAAAAGGGACGGCAATAAAAGCCGTCCCGATTCTGCGGGCGATGAGGAGCGGTTGAAGCTTGAATTTAGAGAGCTTCCGACCCCCGATTTACCGCCGAAATAGCGCCCTCGAAACCTCGCGGACGCCCTTATCTATTGCGCTTTATTTGGCAGCGAGTTTCTTCTTCGCCGCTTCTTGCACTTCATAGTCTTGCCAGCTGCGCGCCACGACGAAAGCGTGGATACTGTCCACGTCTTTCTCGCTCAAGCGGTCAGCAAAGCTCGACATGCCGCGGTCTTCCAACACGCCACCCAGCACAATTTCTTTGAACATGCGGTGCGTCTGGTCGCTCATTTTGCGCAAGTCTGGCAAGGCCGCAGAGCCGATAACCGCAATGCCGTGGCAGAAGCCGCAAACCTCATGATAAAGCTCCATGCCATGGTCAACAACTTCGGCTTTCAGCTCCATTGCTGGCGGCTTGGGAATTTCACGCGCCCAATGTTCTGGCTCGTCGATCGATAGACCGCCGTTCAGCTTGAACACCAAGAGACGACCAAAATTGCCATATTTATTCGAGGCCGGTGTGGTCGACCCATCGGTCAGACCCGCGCCGCCAGAGCCCACTTGAATGGCCACATATTGCTCGCCATCAATCGCATAGGTAATGGGCGGGGCAATGGTGCTTGTGTAGGTGTTGACCTTCCACATTTCTTTGCCCGTCTCGGCGTCATAGGCCACGAAATAGCCATCGCCATTGCCTTGGAAAACCAAGCCCGCTTCGGTCGACAAAGTGCCGCCATTCCAATGGGTGCTATGTTCGCGCATCCAATGGGTTTTGCCCGTAAGCGGGTCAAACGCGGTGATATAGCCTTTGTTGGCAGGCATGTCTGGATGCTCGGCCACCAAGGGCAGCAAACGGCCAAATTCAATGCCTGTGTTCCACCCGCCTTCGATATATTTGTAGCGGCCGGTGGCTTTGAAATCATGGTCGACGTCAAACACCAAGGGGCTTTCCATGGCTGGGATGTAAACCAGACCGGTGTTGGGGTTAAACGACATGGCCATCCAATTGTGTCCGCCGAGCGGGCCTGGCAAAATCCATTTCGATTTTCCACTTTTGTTAAAGTCCCGCGAGTCGTTTTCGACGGGGCGTCCTGTGTCCATATCAATATGGGTCGCCCAGTTGACGGTGACATATGGATTGGCCCGCAACAGCTCGCCTGTTTCGCGGTCGAGCACATAGAAGAAGCCATTTTTCGGCGCCTGCATAATCACTTTGCGTGGCTTGCCGTCGATTTCCATATCGGCCAGCATCATGTCTTGCACCGCCGTATAATCCCATGTGTCGCCTGGCGTGGTTTGATAATGCCATTTCTTGACGCCCGTATTGGGGTCAAGGGCTACGATGGAGGATAGGAATAGATTATCGCCGCCGCCCGGTGAACGGATGGTGCGCGTCCAAGGGCTGCCATTGCCGACGCCCAGAAAAACCGTATCCGTATCTGGGTCATAAACGATGGAGTTCCAAACGGTGCCGCCACCGCCGATTTTCCACCACTCGCCCCCTTTCCAGGTTTTCGCCGCTTCTTCCATTTCGGGATGTTCGAACGGCAGGTTCGGGTCGCCGGGTACGGTGTAGAAGCGCCAATCTTGCTCGCCGGTTTTCGTGTCATAAGCGGTTACATAGCCGCGCACGCCCAATTCGCCGCCGCCGTTCCCAATGAACACACGACCATTGGCCACGCGTGGGGCGGCCGTGATGGTATAGGGACGTTTGCGGTCGATAAGCGTGTTGACGCGCCAAATTTCTTCGCCCGTCTCGGCATTCAGCGAGATGAGATAGCCATCGAGACTTGCCAAATAAACCGCGCCCTCGTAAACCGCAACGCCGCGATTGACGACATCACAACACGCTTTGCGCGCCCAATCGCCGGGCACTTCTGGGTCATAGGACCAAATTTCTTCGCCCGTGGTCGCATCCACCGCATAGACGACGCTCCAAGAGCTGGTCATATACATAATGCCATCAACGACAATCGGCGAGGCTTCCAGACCGCGCGTCGTATACATATCGACGGAGAAAGCCAGCTCGAGATCTTTAATCGACTTATGGTTGATCTGGGTCAGCGGCGAATGGCGTTGCTCGCCATAATCGCGGCCATAAGACAGCCAATTGCCGGGTTCGCTGTCGGCGTCGATAATGCGATCGGTATCAATTTGACCAATGCTGGCGCTCGCTGAACTATTGTTCGAGAACACGCCAGACAGGCCGCCCTCTTCCGATTGCTGCATCATGGCGCTGACGATACCCAAGGCCAAAAGGCCACCCGCCACGACATTAATAATGGTGGCTTGTTTTCTCGTGAATGAAGGATGTCCCATCCGATTTTCTCCCTAACTAAACGTAAGAAAATACTAGGAACAAACCCACCTAACAGACAAGCCCCAAATGCAAATAAACAGATTTTTTAAGGTTTTTAGTTTGCGACATAATTCCCCGCTTGCCGATTGCGTATTTCTCCGTAATATTCTTCACAGGGAGATTTAACTATGAGTATTCAAGAAAACCAACCACATGTGACCATTATTGGCAGCGGCGTCGGTGGCATCTGCATGGCCATGCAATTGCTGCGCCACGGGCGCAATAATTTTACCATTTTGGAAAAAGCCGAAGACATCGGCGGCACTTGGCGTGACAATGATTACCCAGGCTGCGCTTGCGATGTGCCTTCGCATTTTTATTCTTTCTCCTTTGAGACACGCGGCGACTGGTCTCGGGTGTTTCCGGCCCGCCAAGAAATCCATGCCTATCTCAACGAGTTGACCGAAAAATATCGGCTGCGCAAAAAAACCCGTTTCAACAGCGAGTTGGTGAGCGCCAAATTTGACGAAAAAACTCAAAAATGGAACCTGACGTTAACCAATGGCGATGTCTTGACCACCGATGTTGTGGTGACGGCTTTGGGACAATTGAACCGTCCCAAAACGCCGGAGATTAAAGGCCAGAATGATTTTGAAGGGGCTATTTTCCACTCCGCCGAATGGCAGCATGACGCGCCGATAGAGGGCAAAAAAGTCGCCGTGATTGGCAATGGCCCCTCGGCGGCGCAATTTATTCCAGAAGTCGCGAAAGTGGCCGAGCATCTCACTGTCTTCCAACGCTCGCCGTGCCATGTGGTGCCGCGCAATGATAAAGAATACGGCGCGATTGCAAAATTCTTCTTCTCTTTCCCGGCGGTTCGGCGTGCCTATCGCGGCCTTTTGTATTATGCGCTTGAGAAAAATTTCACCGTCTTTAACGAGATTAAAAAATCCCGCTTTATGATTAAATTGCTGAACCTTCCGGGGGACTTCAGCAAAGTGATTGACGATCATTTCAACGACCAAGTTAAAGACCCCAAATTGCGCGAGATTCTAAAGCCAGATTATCCGGTGGGTTGCAAACGCGTGGTTATCTCCGACGACTATCTGCCTGCTTTGCAGCGTGAGAATGTGACCGTCGAAGTTTCGGGCATTGAAAAAATCACCAAAACCGGCATTCAAGCCAAAGATGGCCAAGTGCATGCCTTCGATTCGATTGTCTATGGCACCGGCTTTGCCTCGACCGATTTTCTGGCACCGCTCGATGTGTCGGGCACGCAAGGGGTCGATTTAAACACTGCTTGGAAAGAAGGCGCCGAAGCTTATCTTGGCATCACCATGCCTAATTTCCCAAATTTCTTCATGCTCTATGGCCCCAACACCAACCTTGGCCATAATTCGATTATTTTCATGATTGAATGTCAGGTCAATTATGTCTTGAGCTGTTTGGATAAATTAGACCAGCATAAAGCCACCAGCATGGCGCTGAAACCAGAAGCCATGGCGGAGTTTGCTGACTTCTTGAAAGCCCGCATTGCTACGTCGGTTTTCGTGAAAGAATGCAATAGCTGGTATAAAAACGAGAGCGGCAAAGTGACCAATAATTGGCCAGAATTTACCTATGTCTATCAAGATGCCACCCAACAGGCGAAAGATGAAGACTATGAGTTTGGTGGCACCAATCAGGTAGCGGCCGAATAACCACCCTATGAAGTGAGCAAGTCGATGCGTCTGTTTTTCGCCAGTGCCGTTCTGGCCATGTTAAGTCTCGGCTCCGCGCAGGCGGAATTAAGCGTGGCGAAAGCGCAAGTTAAACTTGGCATCGGCCAACGTCCCGCCGTTTTGCATGGGGTGGTGACCAACCCGTCGCCAACAGCCACACGTTTAATCGCAGCCAGCAGCCAAGCCTTCGAACGCATTGAATTGCACACGCATATCACATCTCGCGATGGCAATATGCGCATGCAGGCGGTCGATAGTTTCGCCCTGCCCGCCAAGGGCAAGCTGGCGCTCAAACCGGGCGGCCATCATCTGATGCTGTTTGGGTTTTCGGGCACGGCGGGAGATAAAGTCTCCCTCCGCCTGTCCTTCGCCGATGGTCGCACGCTAGAGTTTGAAGCGCCGACGAAAGCCCGCGCTAGGCGTGATTCGCACGCCGCGCCCCAAAAGCGCCCTAATCACGCGCATCGGTAAATTAGGCGAGCTCGGACAATCGCGCTATATGCGCGCCATCCAATAAAACTTTGCTGCGCAAGCCGACCTCGGTGAGCGCAAATTCATAGCGTCGCCGATAGCTGCTGGTAAAGGCATCGAATATGGCCTGCACCAAAGCTTCCCGATTTTCGCGTTTTTGCGCATCGCCCGTAAAATCATCGAGCAGCACATAATCGGCCTGTGTCAAAATTTCAAATTCCGTCGTCAGCAAGTCATTGGACAAAATCACCAAGCCTGTGGTGGTAATCACATCGTCTCCGGTCACGCTGGCGCTTACGGAAACAGCGGTCGCCGCACTTTGTTGCGAGGTCTCCACTTGAGCCGAGGGCAGCCAGCCAAGCAGCTCGTGCAGGGTGGCGGCAATGGCAATGGCCTCGGCACGGGTCAGGCGGTCGACGGCCACCGCGCGCGCCTGTTTCTGTTTTTCAACAAATTGCGAGCGCTCGAGAATGTCCGCGAGCTCGTCTTGCAGGCCTTGTTTTAACTTCAGAATGTCCAAAATCGTGATTCCTAAGCTCTTTTTACGATAGTAAGTATATTAACAAGTTTAAAAAAATGACGAAAAAGAATATTTTTTACTTGTCGCGACAATCTGTCACCCTAAACTAAATTTGTTCAATATTGGGAGAGTAAGAACATGAAATTTATTAAACATTGGAGAGCTGCTGTTGCAACATCGGCTCTTATGACGATGCCATCGCTCGCGAGTGCGGCCGAGGCTAACTTAGCGCCTGACGACTTCGTAGGTATTTCTTTCTGGCTGATCTCGATGGCCTTGGTTGCCTCGACGGTCTTTTTCTTCATCGAACGTGACCGCGTGGCCAACAAATGGAAAACTTCTCTTACGGTTTCCGGTTTGGTAACGCTTGTCGCTGCCGTGCATTATTTCTACATGCGCGACGTCTGGGTTTCGACCGGTGAAACACCAACGGTCTATCGCTACATTGACTGGCTGATTACCGTGCCATTGCTGATGGTTGAGTTCTTCCTCATCTTGTCGGCCATCACGAAAGTTCCGGCTGGCGTGTTCTGGCGTCTGCTGGTGGGTACAACTGTCATGCTGGTGTTCGGCTACCTCGGCGAAGCAGGTTACATGAATGTAACGCTTGGTTTCGTTATCGGTACCCTGGCTTGGTTCTATGTCCTTTATGAAATTTTCCTCGGCGAAGCCGGCCGTATCAATGCAGAAAATGCCAGCCCAGCTGTGCAGTCTGCCTTTAAAATGATGCGTAACATTGTGACCTTCGGTTGGGCTATCTACCCGCTCGGTTACATTTTGGGTTACATGATGGGTTCCGTCGATAGTGCGACTTTGAACATCATCTATAACTTGGCCGATGTGCTGAACAAGATCGCTTTCGGTCTTATCATCTGGCACGTAGCCGTAACGGAAAGCGACGCTTAAGCCTCTCTTTCTCGTCAATTTGGGGGCCGGTATTTATATGCCGGCCCCTTTTTTGTTGCCGACCTAAAAAAATAATCGCACTCTAAGCTGGCAACTATAGGAGTTCGCATGACCTCATCTAATCCACAGACGCTCAATGAAAAATGGCATGCCTATATGGACGCCCCCAGCGCGCAGGCCCTGGATGATATGCTGCATGAAAACTGCATATTCGTATCACCCGTGGTGTTTACGCCGCAAAAGGGTAAAGCCTTGACGCTGCAATATCTATTGGCCGCCGGACATGTGTTTGACGACAGTCACTTTGATTATAAAAAAGAAACCATCACCGACGACCGCATGATACTGGAATTTGAGGCCGAGATAGACGGCAAATATATCAATGGCGTCGATATTATTGATTTCGATGCGGATGGGCTAATTACCGAATTTAAAGTCATGGTGCGCCCCCTTCAGGCGGTTCATATGCTCTGGGAAAAAATGGGCGCGCAATTGGACGCTGCCAAGCAAGCCTAGCGGTAAAGCCTCGGTTTAGCGAAATCAACTTGCCCTCTCGGCTTTGGAAGGCCATAAAAGCGCATGAGTAATTCTGATTATTTAATTTCCGCCAAAAACCTGTGCGCCTCGCGCCAGGGGCGGATGGTGCTCGACCATGTGTCGCTCGATCTGGCCGAGAATGATTTCATCACGCTGATTGGCCCAAATGGGGCGGGAAAATCGGTTTTGCTGCGCCATTTGTTAAAGCTGGAAACCGGGCAAAGCGGCAGTGTGAGCCATCGCGATGGCCTGACCATTGGCTATGTGCCCGAGCGGTTTCAAATCGACCCTACTTTGCCCATGCCGGTGCGGCGCTTTTTAAGCCTCAACAATCCCCTCACGGCAGAGGCCATTGACGCGCTGGCTGCCGAAACTCATTGCGAAGCGCTGCTTGAGCGGCCGCTGGCTGGCCTGTCTGGCGGCGAGCTGCAACGGGTTTTATTGGCCCGCGCCTTGGCCGCCTCGCCGCAGGTTTTAATGCTCGATGAGCCAGCGCAAAACCTCGATGTTTCGGGCCAATTGCAGTTTTATCAATTGATTGAAGAGATATTTGAAAACCGCGACCTATCGGTACTAATGGTCAGCCATGATTTGCATTTGGTGATGAGCTCGACGCGGCGTGTGGTGTGCCTATATCATCATATTTGCTGCTCTGGCGCGCCCGAAAGCGTGGCCCGAGACCCCGAGTTCATCTCAATGTTTGGCAAAGACATGGCGCAAATGATGTCGGTCTATCAACACAGCCATAATCATGACCATAACCATGACCATGACCATTCGGGCGAGGCGACATCATGATCCCCGCCGTGCTGATTACCGCCATCGCTTTGGCTCTTTTGGCGGGCCCCTTGGGCTGTTTTGTGGTGTGGCGACGGATGGCTTATTTCGGCGACGGCTTGGCTCACTCCGCCCTGCTCGGCGTGGCGATCAGCCTGCTCATCGGCATATCCAATCAGCTCGGCATGATACTCATCGCCATTGTGTTTGCCGTTGCGCTGATATGGCTGCGCACCCAACGCTTGCTAGCCACCGATACTTTGCTCGGCATTTTGGCCCATGCGGCTTTGTCTCTCGGTATTTTGGCCATGGCTCTTTTGGGCATGGAAGACGCCGAAGTGCATGATTATTTGCTCGGCAGTCTCGACAATCTATCGCCCGACAGCCTGCCTCTTGTGGTTTTGGGCAGCGGGCTTTCTTTGGGGCTGTTAATGCGCTTATGGCCGGGGCTTTTGCTGATGACCACCAGCGAAGAATTAGCCCATGCCGAGGGCGTTCCGGTGCGGACCTATGAGTTTTTATTGATGCTTTTGATGGGCATCGTGGTGGCCGGCGCGGTGCAATTGGTTGGCGCTTTGCTCATCACCTCGCTGCTTATCATTCCCGCTTCCACGGCGCGGCTATTTGCTAAATCACCAGAAGTTATGGGCGTTGGCGGCAGTCTCATTGCCTGTCTTTCGATGCTAATCGGCCTGCCTATCGCCGACACGCTGGCTGTTCCCATAGGGCCTGCCATTGTGTCTTTTTCGGTCGCTATTTTTATCCTCACCCTCACCGCAAAATTGGCGATGGATTGGGCGCGCGGCAAAAAACCGGCCGCTTAATTCACCCAAATCGGCGATGAATAGGCGCGTTCCTGAATGGTGGCATCGACATCGGGGCGCGGTGCCACGCCAGCGCGCAAAGCATCCCAGCTCGACCAGCGACAGCTTGGATTTTCCAAAACCCGAACGTAATAAAACGCCTGCTGACCCGACACATACTCAGGGTCGCGCCACGTGGTTTTCAATTCATTGGCGGCGGTTTTGGCGCTGGCTTTGCAGGTTTTCACATCCACTTTGGCGCCATTGTCTGGGCAGCGGTGTTTGGCATTGGGCGATTTGCCGCCCGCACAGGCCACATCAAACACTTTCTCGGCACTTGTGCCATCGGCTTTCAGCCAGCCTTTGACAATTTGCAAGCGCTGCAGCCCTTGCGAGCGCGCATCGCGCAGCGCCCATAGCAAAAACTCGGGCGTCTGGTTGTCTTTCAAAGCCAAGTCACTGCCCATAGAGACCCCTTGGCGATAGGCGCGCTCCACCATATTGGCGCGTTTCAAAATACGTCTTTCGAAATTATCCGAAGCAAAGAACCGCAATTTCATCCGCGGGCCCGTGGTCGCATAGGTTTCTTTGCGGCGCATGGCGTCAAACACATCCCCGCGCGTATTGCTATCCGCCCAGACCGCCGCCAGACCCGACGCACTCCAAGTTTGGAAATTATTTTCATTATAAACACTGCCTGACTGGGTGGGGCTATCGAGCGGCACCGAGCCGCGCAATTTGGCGTTGCTATCGACCAGACCAATTTTTGACCAATAATTATCCTCGTCAAAAGCCCCCGCGCCGACATGCGTATCGGAGGCGCCGATGAGGCCAAATTTATACGGATTGCCTTTGCCTTGGGCGGCCATTTCTAGCCCGCGCAAATAGGCTTGGCGCACGTAAGAGCCATCTGGCTTGCTGGGGGTCCAAGCGCCCACGCGAAACGGCATGGTTTCAAAATCGGCATATTCATCGTTCGGCGAAAGCAGCGGATGGGTCTCGCTATCGCCTTTCACTTGGGTCACTTCCACAATCGGCTCATTGCGCATACGGGTTTTGGCATAGGCCGCATCCATTGGGCTGCCGTCCCATTTCGTGGTTTGGAACATCAGCCCGTTAGAGCCGTTGGAATTATGCGGCACGGCAATCGTGTCCATGCCTTTGGCCCGCAGGCGGTCCATCCATTTCCATAGGTCTTCCGGATTGGGCGACATAATGCGGCTGAACGGCAGGCTGGGGGCTTTATCCCCCCGGAAAAACACATTGCGGTGCAGGTTTTGATTGTCCGGCCCCGAGGTAAACTCATAACCGATGAGCGTGGTGAATTTGCCCGGCTCATTATGGCGGTTGGCCACGGAGATAATCTCCTGCCAAGCCGATTTCATAATTTTTTCATCGACCAAATCGTCTGGCTTGTCGGTTTTATTGAGATAGGGAAATAATTTTTGAAAGGCACCGATGCGCTCAGCTTGGGTTTTGGCTTTGCGCATTTCTAGGGCTATCGGATGTTTGGAAACCGGCAACTTAGGGTTATGCATGGCGGGCAACATGCCCAGATAAATGGCGTGGTCGGTCACCGATTGAAAATCCAAAGGCTCGCTCAACGTCATGTCAAACCCAGCCGGATGTTTAAGGGTTTCGCCCTTGGCAAAACGATAGGCATCCTCTGGTGTGTTGCGATTGCCAAAAATATACGCATCGAACGATAAAACCGTATGCAAATGCGTTTCGCCGAATAAAACTTCGCGATTATGCGGGTTTTCTGCTGCTTTTGCGGCCATTGGCGCGGCTAAAAAAGCCAGCAAAAGCGCTATTTTTCCAGATTTTTTCATTAATATATCTCCCTGTCGTCATCTTAATAAAAATTTAAACATCCGTCGTGTAAATTCTTACGTATAGACAGGTTAGGGATGCCCTCATATCCCAAACACGGCCCCCGACGTTCCTCCCACGTCGGGGGTTTTTTTTCATAGTGCCAGAGCTACAGGGTTAGAGCCATCAGATGATAGGCAATCAAAGCCGCCGTGAAATCAGACACGGGCTGGCCGTCTATCGGCGCCAGCTCGACGATATCTATGCCCACACAACGTCGCCCCCGAAGCGTGCTGGCAATCAAATCAAGCGATTGGTAAAACCCCAAGCCACCCGGAACCGGCGTGCCCGTGGCGGGTATCACCGAGGGGTCGAGGCCGTCGACATCGAAGGTGACGTAAATATTTTCTGGAAAATCATCCGGTAAGCGCACGCTGGAAGTTTGCGCGCGCACCAGCTCGGGCCCATCGAAAGTTAGCACGCCATGCGCGCGGCGCGCCGCTTCTTCTTCGGCGGCCAAGGCCCGCACCCCGAAAGACGCCATCGGCAAGCCTTCGGCGGCCAGCAAGTTCATAACGCTGGCGTGCGAATGTTTGTGGCCTTGATAGGCCTCGCGAAAATCAGCATGCGCATCAATATGCACCAGACCCACGGCACCTGCCCCGTTTTTTGCCAAACCATCAACCACGCCCATGACGGCGCCATAGCTAAGGGAATGCTCGCCGCCCAAAGTGACGGGCACATGGCCACGGCCAATAATGGCCTCGGTTCGGGCGCGCAAATCTGCCATCACCGCTTCTATGGGCTGTGCGCAATCGACCGCCGCATGGGTAAAAATACCCTCGGCGCAGGGGGTTTTTCCTGCCACCAGACGTTCTAATTGCTGGCTGGCATCGAGTATCGCTTGCGGGCCCCGCGCCGCACCCGTGCCATAAGACACAGTGGCTTCTAGCCCGCAAGGCACCACTTCAAAGCGAGCGGTCGCTGGGTTGTTTTCTTCTGGGCTTAGCTCTTCGCCAAGGAATTGGGTTTGCTGGCTCATAAGTTTTGGCTCATAGGTACTGGCTCACGAAAGACGCGATTCAAAATCGCCATAGTCAAATTGCTTCACCATGCGTAGCGCATCGCTCTGGCTATTCCAAATCGCAATCGATGGCAGGGCGATACCATTGAACGTAGAGGTTTTGACCATCGAATAATGCGCCTGATCGAGAAACGCCAGCCGCTGACCCGCTTGTGGCAGAGCGTCAAACGCATAGGCGCCGATGACATCGCCCGCCAGACAGCTGGGCCCGCCCAAAGAAACCGATTGGCCACCCGAGGCGGGCTCGCCCAATAAAGCCGGCCGATAGGGCGCTTCCAAAACATCGGGCATATGGCAGGTGGCAGAAATATCGACAATGGCGACGGGGCCGTCGTTATCCATCACATCCAATATTTCGCCGACCAAAATGCCCGCATCAAAAGCCACGCTGGTGCCGAGCTCTAAATACACTTGCACGTCCAGCGTATCGCGCAAGCGGGTGAGTAATTGCACCAATCCGTCGCGGTCATAATCGGGCCGCGTGATGAGGTGGCCACCGCCGAGGTTTAGCCACTGCAACTGCTGCTTATGGGCCTGTAAAAACGGCTCTATCGCTTCTACCGTGCGGGCCAAAGGCGCAAACCCTTGCTCGCATAAACTGTGCATATGCAGGCCCGAAACCAGGTCTGGCAATTTGGTAATATCCGACAGGGGCTGGCCAAGCCGCGAGCCCGCCGCGCAAGGGTCATATTTCTCGACCCCGCCTTCCGAATGCTGTGGGTTTATTCGCAAGCCAATGGCGGCGCCGGCTTGCTGGGCTTGCGCGCCAAAACGCGCCACCTGCGCCGGGCTATTGAACACAATATGGTCGGATAAATTGGCAATCTCGTCAAACTCAGAGGCTTTGAAAGCGGGCGCATAGCTGGTTATTTGGCCGCCATAATGCGCCTTGGCCAATTTCGCTTCCCATAGGCCCGAAGCGCAAGCGCCCGATAAATACGTGCGCACCAGAGGCGCCAAGGACCACATGGAAAACGCCTTCAGCGCCAGTAAAATCTCCGCCCCCGAGGCTTGGCTGACCGCGTGCAGAATTTCCAAGTTCTGGCGCAACGCCACTTCATCGACAACGAAACACGGCGACGGCACACGCGATAAATCAAACGTCGCGAAATTTCCCGCGCCCTGAGATTGGGTTGGCATGAGCTGGCTCATCGCTAGGCTCAAAAGCTCAACGGAGCGTCTAGCTCCACATGCTGCCATGGCAAGCCATGGGCGTTCAACATGGCCATGAAAGGGTCTGGGTCGAGCTGCTCTAGGTTGACCACCCCCGGTTGCATCCATGTGCCATCCAACATCAGGGCGGCGCCAATCATTGCTGGCACGCCCGTTGTATAGCTCACCGCTTGGCTGCCAACCTCGGCAAAACACGCTTCATGGTCGCAAATATTATACAGATACACGGTGCGCGCCACGCCATCTTGCTGGCCAGTGACGATGTTGCCGATGCAGGTTTTGCCGCTCGTGGTTTTGCCCAAATCCCCGGGGTCTGGCAGCACGGCTTTTAAAAATTGCAAAGGCACAATCTCTTGACCCTCGAAAAGCACCGGCTCAATGGCCGTCATGCCGACATTTTGTAGCACTTGCAAATGGGTCAAATAGGCATCGCCAAAAGTCATCCAAAATCGGGCGCGCTCGAGCTCTGGATAATGTTTCGATAAGGATTCCAACTCCTCATGATACATTAAATACATATTGCGTTCGCCAACCTCAGGAAACGCATAGGCTTGTTTGTGCGCCAAGGCGGGGGTTTCCACCCAAGCGCCCTTCTCCCAATGGCGGGCCGGCGCGGTGATTTCGCGGATGTTAATCTCAGGGTTAAAATTAGTGGCAAAAGCCTGCCCGTGGTCGCCGCCATTGCAATCGAGAATATCCAGCGTCTGCATATCCGACACCAGATGCTTTTGAATATAGGCGGTAAACACATTGGTCACGCCGGGGTCAAAGCCCGAGCCCAAAAGCGCCATCAGGCCTTTCTCGGCAAAGCGCTCGTGATAGGCCCATTGCCAGTGATACTCAAATTTTGCCTCATCGCGCGGCTCATAATTGGCCGTGTCGAGGTAATGCACCCCCGTCGCCAGACAGGCATCCATGATCGCTAAATCTTGATAGGGCAAAGCCAGATTGACCACTAAATCGGGTTGGGTTTTCTCAATCAACGCCGTGGTTTGGGCCACATTATCGGCGTCCACTTGGGCGATATTTATCTCGCGGCCCATTCTTTCGCGCACCGATTTTTGAATGCTCTCGCAAGACGACAACCGCCGAGAAGCCAAAGTGATATGGGTAAAGCGCTCGCCCAACATGGCCATTTTATGCACCGCCACCGAGCCAACACCGCCCGCACCAATTACCAACACATGAGACATAGTCGCCGCCCCCTCACTCTATCGTTCGAAATATGTATAGCCGTTCAGGCTATCTTTAAAGGCCGCAATCATCGCGCGACGTTCCATCGGGCTCAATTTGCCCGCCTGCACGGCCTGCTCGACGGTTTTCTTAAAATTAGTAATCATCAAACGCGGGTCATATTCGACATAGGATAAAACTTCCGAAATCGTATCGCCCTCTTGCTCGTGCATCAACTCAAACGAGCCATCGTCGCGCAGCTCAATGGTCACCACGTTGGTATCGCCAAATAGATTGTGCAAATCGCCCAAGGTTTCTTGATAGGCACCCACAAAAAACACGCCGAGGTAATAATCTTCTTCCGCGCGCAAATCATGCACCGGCAAAGTGTTAGAGACGCCGTCGCCGAGGACAAATTTATCAATCTTACCGTCGCTATCGCAGGTGATATCCGACAGAATGGCGCGCCGACGCGGCTTTTCATTCAGCCGATGCAAAGGCGCGATTGGGTGAATTTGGTCGATGGCCCAAACATCTGGCAGGCTTTGGAAAAGCGAGAAATTGCCATGTAGAATATCCGCCGTCTGCTCCACGGCGGCGTGCATTTCTTCATTTTCCATATCGCTATCGGCCAGCATGGTTTTAATGCGGCTCATCATATATAAATGAATGCGCTCGGCTTTGGCACTTTCGCGCAAAGACACTTGGCCGCTTTTCAACAGCACGCGCATTTCATTGCGATAATAGACCAAATCATTCCACGCCTCCTGCACCCGCTCTGGCGTTAGATAATCTTCTACCGCCAACATAGATTTCAAAAGCGTGTGGTCGTCTTCGGCCGGTAACACAGGCTCCGTGCTGTCATATTGCGTCGCTTCCAACACGTTGAACAATAACATCGAGCTTTGCGCCACGCAGGCGCGCCCGCTCTCGGTGACGATGACCGGATGGGAGACCCCCGCTTCATCCATCGCATATTTCACCGTCTCGACGATGTTCAGACAATATTCATTGAGCGTATAATTGGTCGAATTTTCCGTCGCCCGATGCTCGCCCGTATAATCGACGCCAAGCCCGCCGCCCAAATCGAGAAACTCGAGCGGCGCGCCCTCTTTCATCAGCTCTAAATAAAACCGACAGGCTTCCTGCGCCGCCATGCGGATTTCGATAATATTCGGCACTTGGCTGCCCAAATGACAGTGCTGCAATTTCAAACAATCGAGGAACCCGCGGGCCCGCAAGGCATCCACCACATCCATCACTTGCGCAATGGTCATGCCAAAGGTCGAGCGATCGCCGGAAGACGCCGCCCAATTGCCGCTTACCTCATGGGTTAATTTAATCCGTATGCCCAATTGCGGCCGCACGTTCATGGTCTCGGCCACGGCCAGCACCAGCTCCAGCTCGCGCGGGCTTTCCAACACGATGAACGTATGAAACCCAAGCTGCAATGACATCAGCGCCAATTGGATAAATTCTTCATCCTTCACGCCATTGCAAATCAACGCGCTTTCGGTGCCTGGGTTATGCGCCATAGCAATCAGCAATTCGGCTTTGGAGCCAACCTCGAAGCCAAATCCATGGCGCTGCCCATAAGCGACAATGCGGTCAATCACCTGCGCTTGCTGGTTTACTTTAATCGGGAAAACGCCCTTATAGCTGCCGCGATAGTCCAGCTCGCAAATGGCGCCGTTAAAAGCTTCGTTAATCTGGTCGATGCGCCATTCGATAAAATCTGCGACACGCAGCAAAACAGGCGCCGAAATGCCGCGTTGCTCGAGGTTGTCGAGAACCGACATTAAATCCGTCGGCCTCGCCTCTGGACGCGAGGGATGCAGCAGACCGATATGGCCATTGTCTAGAACCGTGATCAGCCCCTCGCCCCAGCGCGACACGCCGTAAAGCGCGTCGGCGGCGTGCGACGCGGGATTTTCTGGCAGGTTGGTAAGGTTTTCAGCTTCCGACATAAGACCCTCGAAAAACGCGAAATCTGCGGCGTGATTAGACCCTTTCCAAGGCACTGTAAAGCAATATATTGTGGGCAGCAGAATGGATTTAAATTTGACCCCGCGAGACCTATGACCCCCAGCAAATGCTATCTGACAAATTGCTATGTTTACCTGCTGCAAACCTGCGATGCGGGGGCACCAAAATCTTATGTCGGCTGGACGGTAGACCTAGACAAACGCGTGGCCGCCCATAATGATGGCAGCGGTGCCAAGGCCACCCGAGGCCGGCAATGGCGGTTGGTCCATAGCGAAATTTTCACCACGCGCGGCGCCGCTATGTCGCGCGAATATCAATTGAAGAAAGACCGCGCCGAGCGGCAAAGATTACTCACCTCGGCCTAAGCCCAAGCGCAAGAAAGTAAATCTCATGAAAACCTATAGCGATATTATGGCGGCCTTTTTGGCCAGCGGCCCCGATTATGTGGCCGACCTGCCCGACAATTGGAAACAGGGGCGCACCGCCTTTGGGGGCCTCACCACCACGCTTTTGGCCGCCGCCATTGCGGCCGAAAACCCCGATTTGCCGCCGCTGCGCACCGCCCAAATTAACTTCATTGGCCCCGCCGTCGACCAGCTGAGCGTCTCGCATAAATTGCAACGCAAAGGCAAAAACAATGTCACTTTCTCAGCCGAGCTGAACAGTCCCATCGGCGCAGGCACGCATGGGATTTTCACCTATGGCGTCAGCCGCGAATTGCCGCGCGAGGTGGATTATCCGCTGAAAGAAATTACCGTGAAGCCAGACGACGCGGAAACTTTCTTTCCCAAACACCCCGATGCGCCGACGTTTTTGCAAAACCTAGACCGCCGCCTGATTTCCGGCCCGCGCTTTATGGAAGGCGCAGACAATCCAGATGTTTTAATGTGGGCCCGCCTCACCGACCCCGAGAGTTGGGACAAAGGCTTGATGCCGCTCTTGGTTTTGGCCGATACGCCGCCCGCCGCCCTGACGTTTTTTGACGGCCCCGTGCGCGCGCTCAGCTCGATGAATTGGAATATGAATTTCCTCACCGATAAATTAGAGACCGAAGATGGCTGGTGGTTAATGCGCTCGGCCACGCGCCATGTGCGCCAAGGCTATAGCTCGCAATTGACCCAAGTCTGGAACAGCGAAGGCCGTCGCATTATGGATGCCATGCAATTACAAGCGGTATTCGCGTAACGGCGTTTACAGGCCGAGAACGAATTTCGAGATAATGCCTTTTTGCACTTCCGTTGTGCCGCCAAAAATTGTCGAGGCGCGGTTGAACAACATTGTGTGCGTCATCTTCGGCGCCTCGGCCCGATAATTCGGCGCATTGCCGCTGGCCGTGGGCGCGAAATCGCTATCGTAGAAAATGCTCGATTCATTGCCCAGCATATCATAGGCCAAATCGCCCATATCCTGCTGTAACTCCGTGCCCAAGGCTTTCATCGGCAAGGGCAAAATAAGCCCCTCGCCTGAGCCCTCTTCGGCAAATAACGCGCGGTTTTCTAGCGTTTCTAGGGCTGCGGCGCGCACGCTTAATTCGGCATGGCGACGCGCAAATGCATCGGATGGATAGCTTTGCTCGGCCGTTTCATGGAGATAGTCATGGACGTTTTTCAAGTTTTCCAGACCATTGCGGATCATGCCCGTGCCAGCAATGCCGGCACGCTCATTGCCCAGCAAGAATTTAGCATAGGTCCAGCCTTCGTTTTCTTGGCCTACCAGATGGCTGGCCGGCACCCGCACATCGGTGAAATAAACTTCGTTTAAGTGATGCGCGCCGTCGATGGTGTAAATCGGTTTCACTTCAATGCCTGGCGAATTCATGTCGATGAGCAAGAACGAAATACCTTGCTGCGGCTTGCCTTCATGGCTGGTGCGCACGAGGCAGAAAATCCATTCCGCCCAATGGGCCAAAGTGGTCCAGATTTTTTGGCCATTGACAATATAGTCATCGCCATCGCGCTCGGCGGTGGTGCGCAGGCTGGCCAAATCAGACCCCGACCCGGGCTCGGAATAGCCTTGGCACCAGTTAATCGAGCCATCCAAAATGGCGGGTAAATGTTGCGCTTTCAGCTCTGGCGAGCCAAAGGCACAAATCACCGGGCCAACCATGGTAACGCCAAAGGGCGATTGATGCGGGCTTTGCGCGCGCGCCGCCTCGGCTTGAAAAATCGCTTTTTGCGGGTCGCTCCATGTGGTGCCGCCGTCTTCCACGGGCCACCCCACGGCGCCCCAACCTTTTTCATGGAGCTGGGCTTGCCACCAATTGGTCTCTTCTTTGGTTTGGGTAATCAGCGTTTTACCCTTCATGTCGTGGCCTTCTGGCAGCACGGTTTCAAACCAATCGCGGACTTCTTTTTGAAAGGCAAGTTCTTCAGGTTTTAGCTTGAGGTCCATTGTGTCGCTCCTGTGTTACACCGCCGAGGGGCATTTATGCGCCGCCATGGGCTCGAGCCCAAGTCGGGCAAATAACTCATTATCTTTAGATAGGTCTGGATTGGCCGTCGTCAATAGTTCTTCGCCAACGAAAATTGAATTGGCGCCTGCCAAAAAGCACAGCGCTTGCGTCTCATCCGACATCCACTCGCGCCCGGCCGACAAGCGCACCACAGATTTCGGCATCATAATACGCGCCACCGCAATGCAGCGCACAAAGTCGATACCATCGACCGGCGTGGCGTCGCCCAAAGGCGTGCCGCCAATGGGGATGAGCTTATTGATAGGCACAGATTGCGGTTGCGGGTTTAAATTGGCCAAAGTCATCAACATAGAGGCACGGTCGCCCACGTCTTCGCCCATGCCCAAAATGCCGCCCGCGCAAACATTAATGCCTGCGTCTTGCACGTGCGAAATCGTCTCGAGACGGTCTTCAAAGGTGCGGGTGGTAATAATTTCGCCGTAAAACGCTTCCGAGGTATCAATGTTATGATTGTAATAATCCAGCCCTGCGTCTTTTAATTGTTTGGCTTGCGCGGGCGACAACATGCCCAAAGTCATGCAGGTTTCCATGCCCATGGCGCGCACGCCTTGTATCATCTCGATGATGGCGCCCATGTCGCGGTCTTTGGGGCTGCGCCAAGCGGCCCCCATGCAATAGCGCGAAGCGCCTGCGTTTTTGGCGCGTTCGGCGCCTTCTAGCACGTCTTGCACTGGCATTAATTTAGTGGCTTTGAGGCCCGTCTCAAATTTTGCGCTTTGGCTGCAATAATTGCAATCTTCTGGGCAGCCACCGGTTTTAATGGAGAGCAAAGTGCTTTTTTGCACTTCATTGGCATCGAACCATTGGCGATGCACGGTTTGCGCCTGAAACAATAAGTCATTGAACGGCAGGGCAAACAAGGCTTCCACCTCGTCGCGTGTCCAATTATGGCGCGGCTGAGCGGGTCGGTCCGAAACGACTGAATCGGGGGTAAGATGCGACATAAGAACTCCGAGCGGATTTAGGTAAAACGAGTAAATTCCATAGTTCAATAGCCCATTATACTTGCCGTGTGAAGCGCGTTCCGGGTGCGGGTGGGGTTTCGGGCGCGCCAGCAAAACATTGCGCTTTCGACATCCAATCGGTCGCGACCGAACCCGTGACCCGCAATTGCGTATCCCCAATATTGCGAACTTGGGTGACCACTTGGCAGAAATCTGCCGCATCGCCCTCTATGCGCTCATCGTCGGATATCTCTCCAAACGTCCATATCTCGCCCGATGGCGCGCGCAAGCGCACATGAGGCATGGGGCCCGGCGGCGTTTCGCCTCGGGTGGCGTAAGTCCAGCCAAATGTATTGGTGCCCAAAACGGCAATGGCCCGAATATGGTCTTTATTGGCGCGCACCACGCCCAAATGGTCATACACCTCTTGGCCATGCGCCCAGGTTTCCATCAGCCGCGCCGAGATAGAGGAGCGCGCGCTCATGTCTGGCCCCGCCCATTTCAGCCGTTTCTTCGGGTCGATATCCACCATGCGCTCGGCCATGGCGGTGTAAAATTCGTGCCAAGCCTGCAGCAAAGCGCGCCCGCTCAAGCCGTCTACCCATTGCCCCTCATAGGTGCGCATATTGCTCTGGCCGATGGCTTTCATGGCGGTGTCGAGCCATTTTACGAAATTATCTTCATCGGCGTGGCTTTCATTGGCCGCCCAATTCCACATGTGCAAATGCTCCAGCACATTATTGAGCGTCCAGCCTTTAAACTGCGTTGGCGCGGCAAAATCGGCGTCGCTCAAATCTTTCATCAAGGCGTAAAGACCATCCGACTCGGCTTTAAAATCGAGAGCTTCTTTCAACATATCGCGTTCCTATTCCGCTTCCATTTCAATGGCTATCATTAAATCATCGGCCGCCACTTGCGCGTCTGCCGTCACCAATATTTCGCCGACAGTGCCATCGACGGTGGCCAGAATTTCATGCTGCATTTTCATCGCTTCCACGACCACCAGCCTGTCGCCCGCCGACACGCCATCGCCCGGGCTCACGAAAACCTCGACCACGCGACCATGCATGGGCGCCACCACGCGGCTGCCATCGCCCACTTCTTCGCCCGCCGCGTTGCGCATCAACATATTGGCACAAGTGTAGGTCGCGCCATCCATCGTCGCAAATAAAGTGCTGCCGTGTAAAAACGCTTGGCTGACAAATTGGCGACCGCGTGATTGCACCACCATGCGCGTGCCCGCATGGGCACGAACCGAGATATCGACGCAGGCCTCGCCGATATAGACTTGATATAAATCCGGGCTTTTGCTGCGCACCGAAACAGAAACCGCTTCGGCTTCCAGATTTTTGAACGCCAATTTATACGGCGTGCGAAGGCTGGCATCCGAGGTGAAATTCATCAGCCCTTGCGGCACATGCATACCGCTGCCCAAGGCTTTGGCGCGCGCCGCATCGCGGTCGATAACAAAATGGCGCACCGCCAAAATGGCCAGCGCCGTTTCATCGGCCTGTTTATCGGCCAAATCGGCTTCGCTGAATTGCTCGGCGATAAAGCCAGTTGAAAAATCACCTTCGGCAAATTTCTCATTTTCCAAACAAGCGATGAGAAAATCCCGATTGGTGCGCGGGCCAAACAAAGCGGTATCGGTCAGCGCTTCAATCATTAATTTGCGCGCCGTCTCGCGGGTTGCGCCCGTGGTGATGAGCTTGGCAATCATCGGGTCATAAAACGGCGAGATTTCTTGTCCGCCGACAATGCCCGTGTCATAGCGCACGCCGTCGCGCGCCACTTGCTCGAAACAAGCCACGGTGCCGGTGCTGGGCAAAAACCCTTTGGCTGGGTCTTCCGCATAAAGGCGCACTTCGATGGCGTGTCCGCTCAATTGCACATCGTCTTGGGTCATGCCCAAAAGCGCGCCCTCGGCCACTTTGATTTGCAGCTCCACCAAATCCAATCCCGTCACCTGCTCGGTAACCGGATGCTCGACTTGCAGGCGCGTGTTCATCTCTAGGAAGTAAAAGCTACCGCTGGCATCGAGCAAAAACTCCACTGTGCCAGCGCCGCGATAGTTAATCGTGGCGGCGGCCTCAACCGCGGCAGCGCCCATGGCGGCGCGCAGCTCGGGCGTCATCACCGGGCATGGGCTTTCTTCAATCACCTTTTGGTGGCGGCGTTGCACCGAGCAATCGCGCTCGCCCAAATGCACCACATTGCCATGCGTATCGGCAAAAATTTGAATTTCCACATGGCGCGGCTGGACAATCGCTTTTTCTAAAATCAACTCGCCCGAGCCAAAGGCATTCTCGGCTTCCGAGCGGGCGGTGGCGATAGCGGCGGCCAATTCGGCTTCCGCTTCCACCAGCCGCATCCCGCGACCACCGCCACCAGCGGCGGCTTTCACCATAATCGGGAAGCCGATTTTGGCGCCTTCGGCCAGCAAGACGTCATCGCTTTGGTCTGTGCCTTCATAACCCGGCACACATGGCACTTTGGCTTCCATCATGCGCCGTTTGGCGGCCGCTTTATTGCCCATGAGGTCAATCGATTGCGCGCTCGGGCCAATGAAGGTCAGGCCCGCTTTTTCAACGGCGGCGGCAAAATCTGCGTTTTCAGATAAAAACCCATAGCCCGGATGAATGGCATCAGCGCCGCTTTGTTGGGCGGCTTCGAGAATTTTCTCGGCCAGCAAATAAGATTGCCCCACGGGGCCCGGCCCAATGCGCACCGCTTCGCTGGCTTGTTGCACATGCGGGGCTTGCGCATCGGCGTCTGAATAGACCGCGACAGTTCGAATGCCCATGGCATGGGCCGTGCGAATAACCCGACAGGCAATTTCGCCGCGATTGGCAATTAATATTTTTCGAATGGCCGTCATATTTACTCCTGCACCCAATTTGGTTTGCGCTTCTCAAGGAAAGACGCCACGCCTTCGCGGCCTTCGTCGCTTTTCACGCTGGCGGCAAAGGCTTCGCCCGCATAGCGGATCATGGCCGTATCATCTAAATGTTTATTGGCTTCCAATAGTTTTTTGGTGGCCGCATTGGCCCCCGGCGCACAGCGGCGCACGCCAGCGATAATATCGTGCAGCGCGGCTTCGCCGGCCGCCAAATCATCGACCAGAATATCCACCAGCCCATAGCCGACGCCCTGTTCAGCGGTAAAGCGATGGCCCGTTAACATGATGCGCCGCGCCTGAATATCGCCCGTGCGGGCCACGATATAGCGCCCGATTTGGGCCGGAACAATACCAATGGCCGTCTCGGTGAGCGCCATTTTTGTATCTTTCGTCGCAATCACAATATCGCCCGCCGAGGCCATGCCCAAGCCGCCTGCCATGGCCGCGCCTTGCAGCAAAAACACAATCACTTGCGGCATCGAGCGGACGGTTAAAAAGAACCGTCCCATTTTCGAGCTATCTTCAATCACTTGTTCATCGGTGCGGACATCTTGGAAATTATTCTTAAATCCTTTGAGGTCGCCGCCAGCGCAAAACACATCGCCTTTGCCGCGCACGGTAATGCCGCGAATATCTTGGCGCGTGGCCAGATAATCCAGCATGGCTTGCAGCTCAAAGACCAGCTCATCCGACATGGCATTGCGCGCCTCGGGTCGATTGAGCCATAGGGTCGCCCAGTCTTTATCTTCTTCGAGAAGCACAACGGTTGTTTCAGGTGCAGACATTTTATCCCCCAACTCCTTATCCCTCCATTACATGCGGCCAATGCCAAAGGCGTTCGGGTTCAGCGTGCGGTGCTGGCGTTCCCAAATCGTCTCTAGGCTGAAGCCCAAAATTTTGCGTGTGTCGCGCGGGTCTACCACCCCGTGGTCGAGCAATCGACCGGAGGTGAAAAACGCATCTTCTTGCGACGAAAATACTTTTTCAATGGCCGCGCGTTGTTTGGCCAGCGCTTCCATATCTGGCTCCACGCCGCGCCGTTTGGCACTGTTGAGAGCCACGGTTTCCATGGTGCCCGCCGCGCTTTCGCCGCTCATCACACCGGTCATGGCCCCGGGCCAAGCGAATAAAAAGTCCGGATCATAGCCGTAGCCCGCCATGCCATAATTGCCCGCGCCATAAGAGGCGCCGACATAAAACGTCAGTTTCGGCACCCGAATATTGGCCGCCGCCTGAATCATTTTAGAGCCGTGCTTAATCATCCCCGCCTGCTCATATTCCGTGCCGACCATATAGCCAGTAATATTATTCAAGAAAATAAGCGGAATATTAGCTTGGTCGATAATCTGATAAAAATGCGCGCCCTTGGCCGCTTCATCGGGGCCCATCGGCCCATTATTGGCGACAATGCCAACCGGATGGCCGAATATTTTCGCCTGCACACAGACCAAATTCGGGCCATAGCGGCTTTTGAAATCAGTGAAATCAGAGCCATCGACAATCCGCGCAATCAGCTCGCGGCTGTCATAGGGAATTTTATAGTCAACGGGCACCAGACCCAAAATCTCTTCGGCATCATATAAGGGCTCGTCAAAATCGCGGCTTGGCACGGGGTCGCAATGCTCGTTCCAGCCGAGGTTGCCCACCACATCGCGCATTTGGCGAATGCCATCGGCGTCATCTTCGGCCAAATATTCGATGAGGCCTGTGGTGCTGGCGTGCATTTCCGTGCCGCCCAATTGGCGTTCATCGGCTATCTCGCCCGTCGCCGCTTGCACCAAGGCGGCCCCGCCAAGGGCTGCCATACCATTGTGTTTCACGCCGACATTATAATCAGACATGCCCGGCATATAGGCACCCCCTGCCGTGGAAGGCCCGTGCAAAACGGTCAGCGTCGGCACGCCCGCCGCGCTCAACCGACCCAACATGCAAAACACGCCGCCGCCATGCGCCCATAGCTCGACTTTATATTGCATTAAATTAGCCCCCGCGCTTTCCACCAAATGGATGAAGGGCAATTTATTTTGCAGCGCGATTTTCATCGCCTCTAGGCTTTTGCGAAACCCCATCTCGGTGGCCGCGCCAGCGTTAATGCCGCTGTCATCAACCACAATCATGCAGCGCGTGCCACTGACATAGCCAATGCCTGCCAGCGTCGAGCCACCCGGAATAGAGGTCTCGCGATTGGGGTCATCGACGCAATAGCTAGCCATATTATACAAGGGCAAAAAGGGCATCCCGGGGTCGAGCAATTGGGCCAGTCGGTCGCGCGGCGTTAATTGGCCACGTTCTTCAAAACGCGGACGGCGTTTTTCTGAGGCGCTTTCGGCGCGCGCTTCGAGCATCCGCAAATGCTCGATTTTTTCGAGCTGGTCTTCGCGGTTCTTGGCATAGGCGTCAGATTTAACGTCCAATTTGGTTTCAAACACCGGCATTACAAAGTCTCCGCAAGTTGTTGAGGAATGGAAATCGGATGGTCGAGCAAAATCTGGGCATAGGCTTTGCCTTGCGGGTCATTGCGCAAAGACGATGTGCCGCCGCCGCCCAATGCCGCTTCGATGAGAATATTCATGGCGTGGCTGCCCGGCAAATAAAACCGCTCCAGCGCACTGCCCTCGGCCATAAAATGGCCGAAGCGGGCGCGCAAAGCCGCCTCATCCAAGGCCGCCCAAATATATGGCAAATAGGCGGCCTCGCGCGCAATCACGCCGATATTGGCCTTATCGCCCTTATCGCCGGAGCGCCCCCAAGCCAATTTCACCAAAGGCACTTCTACCGTGCCCGCCGCCGTTGGGGCGGGAGGACTTTGCGCTTCCAAAACCACTTTGGCGGCTTCTATTTTGGCTTCTGTGAAAGCGCGGGTCTGGCCATCGACATCGACCGTGATGGTGACTTTATCTTTCGGCAATAAAAACGAGAATAAGCGCACCACAGGCGAGGGTTTGGCGCGCGAGCCAGCAAATATCGACAATCCCGCGGGCGTCGCCAACCCCATGCCACTAATCTCTTTCAACAAAGCGCCAGCGCCCGCTTGCAGCTCGTGTTTGGCGGCGATTTTTAGCACCACTTCGCGGGCTTGCGGGGCACCACTGGCGGCCCCGAATTGGCTATCGTCGCCAATCACCTCGACGCTGGTCTCGCTAAAGTCTGGCAGATTATGCGCCCGCAACACCGCCCGCGCGCGCGCAAAAGCGGCGTCGGCAAAATGTTTGGCTTTGTCAGCCGCCTCTAGCCCCACGAAACTCATCAACGTGCCAGCGCGAAAGCCATCCGCATAAGTGGCGCACACTTTATAATGGCTTGGCGGTTGGTGGCCTTTGGCATGGGCCACGCGCACCTGATTTTCGCCAATGGCCTCAATGGTGACTTGGGAAAAATCGCAGGTGACATCGGGCAATAAATAAGCCCGTGGGTCGCCAATCTCATACAGCATTTGCTCGGATACCGTGCCGACATTGACCACGCCCGCCGTGCCCTCTGGCTTGGCGCAGGTAAACTCGCCATCGCCATCTATATCGATGAACGGATAGCCGATATCGGCAATATCGCCCGCCAGTTTCCAATCGGTAAAATTACCGCCCGAGGCTTGCGGGCCGCATTCGATAATATGCCCGGCCAAAGAGCCGCCAGCTAATTTGTCCAAATCCTGCGGCTGCCAGTCGAACGCATGAATGCAGGCGCCCAGCGTCACCGCACTATCGACGCTGCGTCCGGTAATGACGATATCCGCACCCTCGGCCAAAGCTTGCGCCACCGGAAAGCCGCCCAAATAAGCGTTCACACTGGCCAAGGAGGTCGTGTCGGGGCAATCGGCGCCGGAGAACATATCTTTGAAATCGGCGAAGCCATCGCGCGCCTCTAGCAAATCATCGCCGCGGATGACCGCGACTTTTAAATCCAGCCCCGCTTCGGCGATGAGCGCGCGCGCCGCGTGGCCACAACTCTGCGGATTAACGCCGCCAGCATTGGTGAGGATTTTCACTTTCTTCTCGGCGATCTCGCGCAAATTTGGTTTTAACACGCCGGTGATAAAATCGGTCGCATAGCCCGCCTCGGGATTGGCGGCACGCGCGCGCGCCAAAATCGACATGGTGATCTCGGCCAAGAAATCATAGACCAAATAGTCCATTCCCTCGACCGCCAAGAGCTGCGGCGTGGCCATCATGCTTTCGCCCCAATAGCCACTGGCGCCACCAATTCTAATCGTCTTACTCATATTTCCCGAATCCCCCTGAGACCAATTTGGCTCACCTTCCGGCGGTGATGTTAGCGCGTGCGCTTGCTTTGTAAAGCGTAACACGGCAGGATATGAAAAATTTTTGGGAGGAAGAGACCGGTGATAAATCCATTCTTGAACGACGAGCGCAAGGCATTTCACGACAGCGTGGCGAAGTTTTTAGAAGCCGAAATTTGGCCCCATGTCGACGATTGGGATGAGGCGGGAGACTACCCGCAGGAAGTGAATGAGAAAATTTGCCAGCTCGGCGTCTTTGGGTTCAACATTCCAGAACAATATGGCGGCTTGGGGTTTGATGATGCGCATATGCGCAAAGCCTCCGCCGTTGAAATGGGTCGCTCGTCGGCAGGCGGCGTGATGGCCAGTGTCGGCTCGCGCTCCATCATGCTGAAACCGCTGACCGAACTGGCCACGGATGAAATTAAAAACCGCGTGCTGCCAGAGCTATTATCGGGCCGCAAAGGCGGCGCTTTGGGCATTACCGAACCCGGCGGCGGCTCCGATGTCGCCCGCATGAAAACCACGGCGCGCCGCGATGGCGACGAATGGGTTTTAAACGGCCAGAAAATGTTCATCACCGGCGGTATGCAAGCCAGTTATTTCGTGATTGGCGCGCGCACAGGTGGCGACGACCCTAAAAACAGTGGCATGCACGGCATTTCACTGTTCTTCGTCGAGGCCGATACGCCGGGCTTTAGCCGCACCCCCATCGAGCGCAAAATGGGCTGGTGGGCCTCCGACACAGCGACGCTTTATTTCGACGAGTGCCGCATTCCGGCCAGCCATATTATGGGCGAAGAAAACAAAGGCTTTTTCGCCATTATGGATAATTTCAATTACGAGCGCTTTATGATGGCGGCGCAAATGTGCGGCATGTCGATGCGCCTGTTCGACGAATGCGTGGCCTATGCCCAGACCCGCGAGACATTTGGCGAGACGTTGATTTCGCATCAAGTCATTCGTCATAAGCTGGCCGATATGTCGGCGCGTATCGATGCGATGGATGCCTATCTCAACCAAGTGGCCGAGATTATGAATACGGATAAACGTCCGGTCGCGGAGATTTCGAAATTGAAATTCTATTGCTCGACAAATCTCGAGTGGATTGCCAGCGCGGCCATGCAAATTTTTGGCGGTGCGGGTTATTTGCGCGGCAATGCGGTGGAGCGGATTTATCGGGAAGTGAAAGTGCAAGCCATCGGCGGTGGTTCGGAAGAAATTATGCGCGACCTCGCCATGAAGCAAATGGGCCTGTAAAGCCTACAAAACTGTAAAGCGTACAAAGGGAGACAGAGATGCAAACCAAACCGACAGCCGAGAAACCCCTCGCCGGGCTTAAAGTGATTGAAATGTCGACCATGATAACCTGCGCCTATGCCGCCATGATGCTGCGCTCGCAAGGGGCGCAAGTCATTAAAGTCGAACCCGCCCAAATGGGCGACCCGATGCGCTATGTCGGCAGCCAGAAAAATGGCCAATCGGCCCTGTTTCATAATTGCAATCGCGGCAAGCAATCGCTGGCCATTGATTTAAAACATGAAAACGGCGCCGAAGCCGTCAAACGTCTGGTCAAAGATGGCGATATTATGCTGAATAATTATCGCCCCGGCGTGATGGATAATTTAGGACTGGGCTCCGAGGCGATGCGCGCCATCAACCCGCGCCTCATCAATGTCGCCGTCACTGGATTTGGGACGGTGGGCCCCATGGCGACGCGTCCCGCCTATGACCATGTGATACAAGGCATCTCGGGTCTCACGGGTTTGCAGGGCGGCGATTTCGCGGACCCCAATAATCCCGAATATGATTTCGTCAAAATGCTGATTTGCGACAAAGTCACCGCCTATACGGTGGCGCAAGCTGCCACCGCCGCTTTGGTGGCGCGGGCCACCACGGGCGAAGGCCAGCACATTGATATTTCTATGCTGCACGCGTGCCTCGCCTTTATGTGGCCCGATGGCATGATGAGCCACACGCTGCAAGATGAAGACGCCGTGCAAATGCCGCCGCTTTCGGAGAGTTATAAAATTCTCGACACGAAAGACGGCTCGATTGCCTGCACAGCCCTGACCGACGGCCATTGGGCGGCGATTTTAAAACTGCTTGACCGCGAAGATTTAATCTCCGATCCGCGCTTTGCCAGCCTGCCCGGGCGGATGGCCAATTTTCCAGAGATTATGACTTTGGTAAGAGACGGGGTGAAAAATATGAGCCTGGCCGATGTTCTGCGCGCGTTTCAGGCGGCCGATATTCCCAGCGCGCCATGCGAATCGCGCACTTCGGTTATGGCCAATGAACAAGTGTTGGCCATTGGGGCGCTGGAAACCTATGTCACCGAAAATATGGGCCAGCTCACCGCGCCAACCCCGCCCGTCTTATTTGGCGGCAATGCCACATCTTTGGCCGAGCCCAGCCCGCGCCACGGCGAACACAGCCAAGCCCTGATGGCCACGCTGGGCTTCGACGCCGCAGTGGTGCAAGAGATGACGCAAACAGGCGCTTTATTGTGCGGCTAGATAAGAGCCAGCTGAAAGCCGCGTTGCCTCACGCCGATTTGCGCGTGCTACTGATGGTTTTATACCATCACACGGGCGACGAAAAATGGCTGCAAGCGCCCTATAGCCCGCGCCGCAATGTGCGCCTCATCGCCGATGAAGACGCAGGCCTTACGCCCGAACTGCAAGACGAGATTCGCGCCGCCGCTTGGGCGGTTCTGTCCAGCGGCCAAGCCCCTGCTCTGCCCGACCCCGATGAAGCAACGCTCAACCGGATGATGACGCATAGCCTGTCGGAGCAAGTGCCGCCCGAATATGCGCCGATGATGCGCGAGCAAATGGGCTTTCAAAACCTCGGCAGCACGATTGCCAGACCCAAAACCGCGCCCGCAAAGCCGATTGTGATTATTGGCGCGGGCTGTGCCGGCATTGCGCTTGGCAAATTGCTGAATGATTTGGGCTTGGCCTATATTATTCTGGAAAAAAACCAAGGCGTCGGCGGCACTTGGTGGGAAAACACGTATCCCGGCGCGGGCGTCGATACGCCCAATCACGCCTATAGTTTTAGCTTCGGCAAAAGCCATCGCTGGAGCCGCTATTTCTCGCCGCAAAGCGAAATTCAAGATTACCTGTCCCATAAAGCCGATGAATTTAATGTGCGCCAACACATCCGCTTTGGCGTCGAGGTGTCGCGCGTCGATTGGCAGGCCGAGAGCCAAAGCTGGCAGGTGTCTTATGTGGGGGCCGAGGGCGAGGCAAAGCTCGATGCGCCGATTTTGGTCAGCGCCGTGGGGCAAATCAGCGTCTCGAAAACGCCCGATATCGACGGTTTGAAAAACTTCAAAGGCCCGCTGTTTCATAGCTCGCAATGGCCCAAAGACCTTGATATTCGCGGCAAGAAAGTGGCCATTGTCGGCACGGGCGCCTCGTCGATGCAAATCGCGCCCAGCATTGCCGATGAGGTGGCCGAGCTGACAATTTTCCAGCGCAGCCCGCAATGGGCGCGCCCGATTCCGCGCTATCACGAGACTTTGAGCGAGGGCGCGCAATATTTGCTCGAGCATGTGCCATTTTATGCGGCTTGGTTTCGGTTCACGATGTTCTGGCGTTATGGCGACGGGTTACTGCCGCATCTGAAAATCGATCCCGATTGGCCGCATCCGGAGCGCTCGTTGAACCGCATCAACGAGAGACACCGCGAAGAAATGGCTGATTACATCCGTGAAAAACTGCAAAGCCGCCCCGAGCTTATCGCCAAAGCGATGCCGAGTTATCCGCCCTATGGCAAGCGCATTCTGCTCGATAATGGCTGGTATGACACTTTGCTGAAACCCAATGTAACTTTGCATAATGAAGGGGTCGCAAGGTTTGACGCGCAGCAGCTGACGGGCGATGCGGGCAGTGTCTGCACGCCGGATATTGTGGTTATGGCCACCGGTTTTGAAGTCACGAAAATGGCGTCTCGGCTTAATATTACGGGGCCTTCGGGCAATTTATCGCAGGTCTGGGATGGCGACGACCCGCAGGCCTATTTGGGCATATCGGTGCCTGATTTTCCTAATTTATTCATGATGGCGGGCCCGACCACGGGGCTGGGCCATGGCGGCAGCGGCATTTTCATTGCCGAATGCCACGCCCATTATATCGCCAACACGATTGTCACGATGTTAAACGAGGGCATCGACCAAATGGCGGCCAGCGCGCAAGCGCAAGAGGCCTATATGGACGCCTATAATAAAGGCCACGCCGATATGATTTGGATGCACCCGGGCATGACAACCTATTATCGCAACTCCAAGGGCCGCGTTTACTCGGTGATGCCGTGGCGATTGGTCGACTATTGGAATATGACCCGCGAGGTGAAACTCGCGGATTATGAGCTTGGGTGATTTACCAAGTCGGAATAAATGGCCGCTTGCCTTTACTCTCGCCGCTGCCTTTTTTGCCCACGGGCATGGTTTTAAGCGCCCGCAGTAAATAGGCGCGCGTGTCTCTCGGGTCGATGACCGCGTCAATTTCATGATACATCGCCGCGTTCAGCGCTTTGCCGTTTTCAATCATCGCGCCCAATAATTTGCTGAATAGCGCATCGCCATCGGCCGTGCCTTCGCCGCCCGCCGCCGCTATTTCTTTCGAATAGCCAAGCCGCACCGCGCCCTCTAGCCCCATCGGGCCAAATTCGCCTGTCGGCCAAGCGACGCTCATTTGCGGCACATGCAAACTGCCCATGCCCATGGCTTGCGCGCCCAGCCCATAGCCCTTGCGCAGCACCACTAAAAATACCGGAACCGACACACTGGCCCCCGCCACCAATAAAGACGACGCACGGCGCACCGTCGCCAGCTTCTCGTGCTCGGGCCCCACCATAAAACCGGGCGTGTCGCAAAACGCGACAATCGGTAAATCAAAACCATCGCAAAGCTGCACAAAGCGAGCCGCTTTTTCCGCCGCTTCCGCATCAATCGCGCCGCCCAAATGCGCCGGATTATTGGCAATCAAGCCAAAGGGGCGCCCCTCGATACGCATAAAACCAGTAATCATGCCCTTGCCATAGGCACGGCGCAGCTCTAGGAAACTGCCAGTATCGGCAATCAGCTCTAGGGCGGCGCGCATGTCATAGGCGCGCTTGCGGTCTTCGGGAATGAGCGTGCGTAATTTGCGCTGGTCGTCGCACGCATGTTCGCCCACGCGGCCTTGAAAATAGCCCAGCAATTGTTTGGCCATGGCGGTGGCTTCTATTTCGTTTTCGGCCAATAAATCGACCACGCCGTTTTCGGCTTGCACCGCCATGGGCCCCACATCGGTGGGCGCCACTTGGCCGAGGCCGCCGCCTTCAATCATCGCCGGCCCGCCCATGCCGATATAGCTCGACTGCGTGGCAATCGTCACATCGGCGCAGCCGAATAAAACCGCATTGCCCGCAAAACAATAACCATTATTCACGGCAATGCGCGGCGCCACGCCGCTGGCTTTGGCCCAAGTCGCAAAAGTCATCACGTCTAGTCCGCCGCCCGAAATTTTACTGGCATCGGTGTCGCCGGGGCGCCCGCCGCCGCCTTCGGTGTAAAACACCATGGGCACTTGCCAGTCTTGCGCAATCTCCAACACGCGGTCGGTCTTTTTATGGTTGAACAGCCCCTGCGTGCCCGCCAAGACGGTATAATCATAGGCCAGCACGGCGGCGCGGGCGGTGTCTTCGTCGAATTTATCGCCATTGATGGCGCCAAACCCCGCCACCAAACCATCGGCGGGCGTATTGTCGATGAGGTCGTCCAAATCGCGGCGTTGGCGTTGGGCGGCGATGGTCATTTGGCCATATTCCATAAAGCTGCCCGCATCGCACAGGTCTTCGACGTTCTCGCGCGCCGTGCGATAGCCCTGATTATGGCGCCGCTCTATTTTCTCGGAACGATTGGCATCTAACGTGCGCGCAAGGCGGGCTTCCAGCTCGGCCAAATCGGCGCGCGGGGCATTTGAGGTTTGCGTCTCTGGGTTTTGCGTCTCTGGGTTAGCAGCGGCGCCGGCTTTGCGGCTCGGCTCGGCGTCTTGCGCCTCAAGGCTTATCAACACGTCGCGTTCTTCCACCACATCGCCCAAGGCCACTTTTACGGCGCTGACGGTGCCCGACACGGGGCTTGGCAAACCGTGCTGCATTTTCATCGCTTCCAGCACGACAAGCTCTTGCCCGGCGCTTACCGTATCGCCCACGGCGACACTCACCGCATAGACGACGGCCTGCATTGGCGCATTCACATGACTGGTTTTCTTGGCACCCATTTTTATCTCGCTTTATCTTTATCTCGAAAACCTTACGGCTAGCTCATTCGATTAATCTGCACCAGCCCGCAAGACTTGTGAAGGGCTTGATTTGGCGCCAGCTGCCCGCCCTGTCTTTAAGCACATAATAAAAATCGATTTAATTTAATGAGTTTGCTAGATGGCCATTCGGCTGGTTAGACTAACTTACCCAATAAAAATAATAAGGGAGATTGGATCATGGGAGATCTATTATTTAGGAAATCAGTCCTACTCGGTGCTTTGGCGCTGGGCGTATCACTATCCCCCGTCCACGCACAAAGCGTCGACGAGGTTATCGTAACAGGCTCATACATTAAACAATCGGCGGAAGATGCGCCGGTGCCCGTCGATGTGATTAACAATGAAGAGCTTTTTAATCTTGGTAGTCCATCGGTGGTGGAGCTTATCAAAACGCTGGGCGTTAGCTCGGGTGTGGATGGCGAGACCAATCAGTTTCAGTCTAACGGACTGGAAGGCACAGCCAACGTCAACTTGCGAGGACTTGGCGCAGGCCGCAACCTAGTGTTGCTGAACGGACGGCGCAATGTGTTCTCGCCCTATCCTATTTCAGAACAACAACAATTATTTGTCGACATTAATATGATACCGGGCGTGGCGATTGACCGCGTCGAACTATTGAAAGATGGCGCGGCCGCCACCTATGGCTCAGATGCCATTTCGGGCGTGGTTAATTTTATCACCCGCAATGATTTCGAAGGCTATGAAGTCGCCCTTTCTCATAAAGATATCGATGGTAGCGATGGCGACCAAGACCTTGGCCTTATCTGGGGCAAAAACTTTGGTAAAACCCACGTGATGGCTTCTTTTGGCTATAATAAGCGCAATAAATTACAAGCGCGAAGCCGCGATTGGGCCGTTCAGAATTATGGCTACAAAGGCAATAATAAGGGCTACACGGGAATTCCTAATCCTGGCAGCTACTTCCCCGTTGAACTTGACGACGCCAATGACATCATTCGCACAAGACGCCCGCGCGTGGACATTCCGGCCACAACTGACGTGGATGAGAGCAAACGCTACGTTGTCTACCAGCTCGACGCCAACAATAATTATGTTATGGACGGCGGCAATCCCGTGCCGACCACCACAACCCTGGCTGGGCATCAGCTCATCAAAGCTACTAAAGACGACCCAGAAACCTTTGAACAGCTCACGGGGGATGAATTGCGGGCAATGGGCGTAAACCCAGATGCAGACGCGATTAACTTAACCGTGGCTCAAACGACCGGCGATAACCCCGTTGATTTGGAAAACCTCTATACGATTGATCCCGTGCGCGATGAGCGCTGCGAGGATTTCGTGGGAGCTTCTGCCCAAACCCGCGGCTCAACCCATTGCACCTATAATTATGTCTATTATGACAATCTGATTGAGGAAGAAGAGCGGTATAATTTCTTCGCGACACTTACGCATGATTTCTCAGACGACATGCGCCTCTCGGCAGAATTACTGTGGGGTAATAATGAAGTTCCAGAATGGAACACGTCGCCGTCCTATCCGCCGCAAGTTCTAGTGGATACAAACATAAATACAGGCAGAATTATTCCTTCTTACCATCCAGGTCTGCTGGCTTACGCTAATCTATATGGCGACCAATCGAATGTGAATAAAGAGGTTCCGGGGCAACCTGAACTCCAGCTGTCCGAGATTGCTGACGAAAATTGCACAGTAACTGGCAGAGACGACCCTAGTTGTGCTGGCCTATTGTTCTTTGGACGCCCATTTGGAGTTAGCGGCCCACCGAATGTTGGGTATCGTGAGCATGAAACCTTGAAACTATCGATTGGCCTTGAGGGCACTTTTGAAAATGAGATTGATTACACAACCTCGTTTATTTTCTCGGAATCAGAAGGAAAACGCGCAAGCCCAGACACTTACATCGAACGCTGGTCTGCTGCCCTTAAAGGGTTTGGTGGGCCTGATTGTGCTGCCGATGAAACGACACCGGGTGCCAATGGATGTTTGTATTATAATCCGTTCTCCAATTCGATTCAGAACCCGGACTATAAATATACGTCGCTTGCGGTAAATCCAGATTATGACGCCGCCATTGCATTTCATGATGGGGAAGAAAACGGCATTGTGAACACCAAAGAACTTCGCGATTGGATGCAATATGACCTTGGCAGCACGGTTACTTCTGAATTGACTGTTGCCGAAGCTGTGTTCAGCGGAGAAGCGGACATTGGTGTTGGCTGGGCCGTTGGCGCACAACTGCCTAACGAAAGCTACAAAATTGACGTGTTTGAAGGCAATGACCTGCATGTAAACCCATGTATTACCGATGCCGAAAACACTCGTTGGGGAGAGCTGAATGACGTATCGGCTCTTTGTGACCGTGGCACTCCAGCGGACACATCCGATGATTACGAAGGGTCTGGTCAATTTGGCTTCCTCGCAGGGGCTACTCCATTTGACGATGACCAAGACATCTTCGCTCTCTTCGGGGAAGTCGCGATTCCGTTTACGGAAAATTTCGACGCCCAATTGTCGATGCGTTTTGAAGATTATGGCGGAACTGTCGGAGATAGTTTCGACCCTAAAGTCGCCCTGCGTTACCAAGCCTCAGACGCTATGGTCATTCGTGGGTCAGCCTCCACAACTTTCCGAGGCCCGACACTGAACCAACTCGGGGGTCGCTCCACAACGCTTTCTTTCGTGGGACCAACGGGCTCGTTCAAAGCGATTGATACATTTGGGAATGCGGATCTTGAACCAGAGACGGCGACGACCACCAATCTGGGGGTTATATACGACTATGAGCCAAACTGGGCAGCCAGTGACTCATTAACCTTCTCGGCTGACTATTGGTCCTTTGATTTTCAAAACCCGATTATCAAACAAAGCTTCACTGACATCATCAGCCAGTCCTTCGGTGCAGACGGCTATATAGGTGGCCCCTACGGCGACCAAATCAGCTGTGGCTTTGGAGCTGACTCTTCTTGTGAAGGCAAGAAAACGTCATCTATCGAGCGTATTAAGGTGAACATGATAAATGGACCTGATATTGAAACCGATGGTTTCGACATTCGTTTCGATTATGACCGCCAGCTAGGCATGGGTGACTTAAGCCTGGGAGCTCAGCTAACCCTTGTGACAAGTTATGATGTGGGTTCATCTGACCTAAATGATTCTTTTGACGCCTTGGGCAAGTTGAATGATACGATTTCTTATCTTCGCCCCGTCATAGAAGAAAAATGGCAGTTGAACAGTGGCTATTCGCTAGAAGCCCATACCTTCAACGCAGTGCTTAATCTAACAGGAAGCTACCAAGACAGTGTCGACGCGACGGCTGGTAGCCCCCTTCGTGACGTTGAAGAGCACACAACGCTTGATTTGCATTACAACCTTAACTTGGGTTCGATGAATCAAGACTTGGCCGAGAGTGCTGTTTGGGTATCCATCTACAACGCGACAGATGAAGACCCACCGTTCGCGCGGCTTGATTTGAACTACGACCCTTACACACACAATCCGTTTGGGCGTATTATCAAAGTTGGCGTGCGTCACAAGTTCTAGCTCTCGCTGACAGCAAAAACAAAGGGGCGGCTCATCTCTGGGCCGCCCCTTTTTCTTTGTCTTATGAATTGTCTTATGAATTGTCTCGCCGCGCCCCTATTGAGCTTCGAAAATCCCTGCCTCGGCATTATAGCCGAACAAAGTGCCACTGCCGATATCGTGCCACAGACCATGTAGGCTCAGCGCCTTGGCGCCAACCGCTTCGGCCACAAAGGGAAACGACATTAGGTTTTCTAACGAGCCTAAAACCCCCTGCTGGCCCATTTCCACAATCCGCGAAGTTTCGTCCGACGACGCCCCGAGGCGCGCATAGGCCGGGCGCAGCATTTCTAGCCAATGGCCAATAAATTCAAAGTCGCTTTGCGCTGCTGCAACCCCATGGGTGCACATATTATAGCAAGCCTGCACGCCTCCGCATTGCGAATGCCCCAAGACTATCAAATGCGGCACTTTCAACGCTTTCACCGCATATTCCACAGCAGCCGACGTGCCATGAAAATCGCTATTGGGCGCATAGGGCGGCACCAGATTGGCGACATTGCGATGCAGAAAAAAATCGCCGCTTTGGGCGCCAAAAATTTCCGTCGCCTGCACCCGACTGTCGCAACATGAAATCACCATCGCGCGCGGGCTCTGGCCATTTTCGGCGAGGTCTAAATAATGCGCGGCTTGGCGTTCAAAACCCTGTTTTTTCCATGTTTGATATCCATCGACCAAGTCAGCTGGCAAGGGAACGGCGTGTTTCATGGGGTGGCTCCTGTCCGGTTAAGCTCTACGTTGCAAAGCAAATTTGCGCTATGATGCTTCCAACATATCCGAATGAGTGTAACGAGAGTAGTAAAAATGGATCCGATTTATTTTCTTCATGCGGGCGCAAGCGCTTTTCTTCTAGGCTTCTTTATTTTCGATATCATCTTATCGCGCGCGCTCTTCGCCTTTGGCGCGGCGCTGTTTATTTATGGCTTTGCCACCCAATCCATGCCCGCTGGCTGGGCCATCCTTTGGTCGGCGGTGGCTATTCTGGCCAATCTTGCGGTCATATGGCGCAGCTTATCGGCGCAATTTAAAAAACCGCTGACCCCCGAAGAACAGGCGCTGGCGAAACAATTGAACAAGTTTTCCAAGGCTGATTTTCGCAAACTGCTGAAAATAACCCAATGGCAAACCCTCGACGCGCCGCTATCTCTCACGCAGCAAGGCGAGCCGACGCGGGCGATTTATTATCTTTTCTCCGGCTCGGCCATCGTGCAGAAAAACGACACGAAAATTGAAGTGGGCGAACATGCCCTCATCGGCGAAATATCCTACGCCAAAGGCGGGCCCGCCACGGCCACGGTAGAAGCCCAAGCCGAGACGATTTTGCTGACCTGGCCGCTCAAAAAGCTGAACAAAGCCATGAAACGCGCCAGCTTTAAAGCCGCTTTCAATGCTTTATTGAACCAAGATTTATCTGAAAAACTGGCCGCCGATGAAGCGCGCCGCGAGGCGGCGAGCGGCTAAAACCAGCCCATAACTTTCGCAAAGCCCGCGCCGAACAGAGGTAATTGCAACCCGAAATTGGTCATTAAAGCCCGGTCTTTGCTAATCACGCCAGCCCCTGTCCACAGCAGGGAACCCGTGCCGTGAATGATAATATTCAACGGGTATATATTCAGGTTGGTCAGCAAAATGCCGCTCAGCACAAGGCTGGTGCCGAGCCATTTTAAAATATCTAAACGCGCCATAATCTCTCCTCTAATCCGCGCGCCATTGTCTTGCAGCCCGCCCGAGCTGTAAATAGCCAAGCGGGCGAATTAACTATGGTATTTCGACGAAGCGCTAGGCATTGTGATGGCTCGAACAACCCGATAAATGCCCGATAAATGAGAGACGCCATGGACCCCCGCACCCAAGCCCTATTGACCAAGCGGCCTTTGCCCCTTTTGTTATCGCTGACCGCGCCCAATACGGCGGCTTTCGCCATTCAAGCGGGCGTCAATCTGACCGAGGTCTGGATTATCAGCCGCCTCGGCACGGAGGCTTTGGCCGCCATTGCTTTGGTGTTTCCTTTATTAATGCTCACGCAAACCATGTCGGGCGGGGCTTTGGGGGGCGCCATTTCTTCGGCCATCGCGCGCGCCTTGGGAAATGGCAATACCGACCGCGCCGAAAAACTGGTGTGGCATGCGATTTTTGGCGGCGTGTTTGGCGCGCTCGGCTTTTTAATTATTTTCGCCTTATTTGGCCGCGCGTTTTTAATCTTCCTCGGCGGCGATGGCGTCATCCTCGAGGCCGCTATGGCTTATTGTTGGGTGTTGTTCATCGGCGGCATCACCATGTGGATATCGACGGTCTTCGGCTCTGTGTTTCGCGGCGCCGGCGATATGGGGTTTCCCGCCAGAATGATGATTATGAGCGCCATTATTCAAGTGCCGACGACGGCCATTCTCGTGCTGGGGCTATTTGGCATGCCGCAGCTTGGGGTGGCGGGCGCCGCTGTCTCCAGCGTTCTCTCGGCCTTTATTATGGGTCTGTTTTTATGGGCGCGATTGGCGTCGCAAAAAAGCCCCACGCGGCTGCGGCGGGCGCAATTTGGCTGGCAAAGCGATTTGGTGAGCGAGATTTTAAAAGTCGCCCGCCCCGCCAGCATCAACCCTTTGATGACCGTCGGCACGATTTTGGGGCTCACGGCTTTGGTTGGCTCTTTCGGGCCGCAAGCGCTGGCTGGCTATGGCATTGGCACGCGTATCGAATTTATAATGCTGCCGATTATTTTCGCTTTCGGCACGGCGCTCACCACCATTGTCGGCACCAATATTGGCGCCAATAATTATCAGCGCGCCGAACAGGCGGCCTGGTATGGCGTCGCCAGCGTGGCGCTTTTATGCGGCGTCGCGGGCGGTCTATTGGCTCTGTTCCCGCATAGTTGGATCCCTATTTTCACCGATGACCCCATCGCTTTCCAAGCGGCGAAATCCTACATTCAGCTGGTTGGGCCGGCCTATCCGTTTCTGGGCATGGGGCTTATTCTTTATTTCGCCAGCCAAGGCGCGGGCATTATGACCTGGCCCATTCGGGCGATGATGGCGCGGTTTATCTTATCCGTCGGGGGCGCGTCTTTCTTGGTGCATTATGCGGGCTTTGGCATCGAAGCGATTTTTGCCGTCAGCAGTTTGGCGCTGGTGATTTATGCCGGCATTATCGTCACCGCCATTTACCGTGGCGCTTGGCGACCCAAAGCTTAAATCCGCAATTAGCCATGCACTAAATCTGGCGAGCGCGCCATCCACAAGGCGGCGAAAGCAGCCACACTGCAGAAGCTGACAAAGACGAAAGCATTGCCATAGCCACCGCCAAAATCGTAAATCAGGCCGATGGCAATCGGCCCCATGGCGACGCCAAAATTCATAATCAATTGCTGATAGCTGAGAATGCGCGGGAAATCTCGCAAGCCAAAAGCCGCCGCCACCAGCAAGGGCTGCACCATTAAAATATTACCCACGGTAAAGCCGAACAACATGGTCATGGCCAAAACCGCCAGCTCGCCCTGCGCCATCGACATGGCAAATAGGGTCGCCGCCTGCAGCAGGTAAACCGTCAGCACGAATTTATATAAATTGAGCCGATCTAAAATCGCGCCACAAATAAGCCGCCCAATGAGCGAGCAAAAGGCAACCGAGGCAATGGTAATCGCCGCCGTTTCGGCATCGGCACGCTCTAGCCCCCATTTAAACACATGGGCAATTGTGCCGACCTGCGCCATTAAGGCCAAAATCGAGGCACTGGCCGACCAGCGGAAGAACCGCGTGCGCACCGCCTCGCCAGCGCTCAGCCCTTGCGTCATCGTCGTGTCTTCTTGGCCGTCTTGCACATCGCCATCTGGCAGCAGCCCCATGGCTTGCGGGCTGGGGCGCATAAACGCCATAGCGAGCGGCACATTGGCCAGAATAACCCAAAAAACCCATCCGCTATGCAGCATTTCAATGCCGCCGGTCTTCAGCATTTGCGCCAAAGCGGGCGTTAACAAGACGCCGCCGAGCGATAGCCCCGACTGCGTGAGCGCCAGCCCCAAGGCACGCCGACGCACAAACCAGCGCGCCACCAATGTGGTGGCCGGCACTAAGGCGGTCATCGAATAGCCAATGCCGAGCAGCACATAGACGCCATAAATCTCTGGCAAGGTCGAAACATCGGGCAATAAACCATAGGCGCCAGCGATGACCAAAGTGCCGATGACGACGCAATAGCGCACATCATAGCGCGAGATAAGCTCGCCCACACCAATGCCCGCAAAACCCGCCGCCACCAGAAAAAGCGTATTCGCTCCCGAGATTTGCGCCACACTAAAGCCCGTGGCCGCCACAATGGTTTCGAGCAATACCGACATCGCATAGAAAATCATGCCCGCGCCGACAAACAAACTATAACCAATGGCCAACAGCACCAGCCAGCCGAAGAAAAATTGCGGAGACTTCATACTCACACCTGCCATTTGGGTTTGCGTTTCTCAGCAAAAGCCCGCGGGCCCTCGCGCATATCGTCGCTTTGGGCCCAATCTCGATAGGCCGGATAGCCCGCTTGGTTTTGCAGCGCCGCCGCCAAGCTTGGCTCTTCTAGCCCCCGCATCACGGTTTGTTTCGAGGCCCGCACGGCCATCGGCGAGGCGCGTAAAATCGCTTCGCACCATGTCTCTACCGCGCCGTCCAGCGCCTCGGGGGCGACCACTTGATTGACCAGCCCTAGGCTTTCCGCTTGAGCCGCGTCGACGCTTTGGCCGGTTAAAATCATCCCCATGGCTTGCTTGAGCCCAATTTGGCGCGGCAAACGATGCAGACCGCCGCCCAAGGCCACGACGCCCGCCAAGGGTTCTGGCAGGCCGAAGCTGGCGGTCTCGCTGGCCACAATAATATCGCAGGCCAGAGCAATCTCGAACCCGCCGCCGAGCGCCAATCCGTTGACCGCCGCAATCAGCGGCTTATTGAGGTCATAGCGCTCTATCAAACCAGCATAGCCAGAGCTTGGATAAGCGCCCTGCTGATCGACGGTTTTTAAATCGCTGCCCGCACAAAAGGCGCGCTCGCCCGCGCCCTTTATCACGCATATGCGCTGCGTATCATCGGCGGCAAAGGCGTCGAAGGCCGCCTGCAAAGCGTTGTGCATATCGGGCGTAATCGCGTTCATGGCGGCGGGCCGGTTCAGCGTCACCGTGGTTATTTCAGCCTTTTGGGCAACGATAATATCCATGAGTTTTCCTCTGCGTATGGGATGCTTAAGTGATGGTTATTTTGCTGCGCGCCAATTTGGCGGTCGGTAAATCTGGCGCGAACACAATGCCCAATCGTCGGTTGGGATAAGCGGTTGGCTTGTTGAAATGCATCACTTCCACGCCCGGCATAGCCTCTGCTTTATCGATGTTTTCAAGCCGATAGCTATCGGCGGCTTGGGTCGCATTGATGGTGTGGCAGGCCCCTTTGCGCAGCAATTGAATGTCGCTAATCGGCAAATGCAAAATCGCCCGGGCATGCAAATCAAATTCGGATAGATTTTGCGTATAGAGCGTCAGCAATCCAGTGTCATGCGGGCGCGGGCTCAGCTCGGAAAAAATCACCTCTTGGCCGCGCACAAAAAACTCGACGCCAAACAGGCCGTAGCCTTGCAAATCATCGGTAATCTGGCGGGCCATATCTTGCGCTTGCCCCTCCAGAGCGCCCATCTCAAATGTGCCTTGCTCGCTGGTTTTGAAATCGCCATCCACTTGCTCGTGACGAATAACCGGACAAAAAACCGTTTCGCCGTTTTTCTGCCGCAGGGTCAACAGCGTGATTTCATAATCGAAGTCGATAAATTCTTCGATAATCACTTTCGGCCGATCGCCACGCATATTCTCAACCGCGTGATGCCAAGCCGCTTGCGCGCTTTGCGCATCCCCCGCCGCGACACTCGACTGGCCCTTGCCCGACGAACTCATCACCGGTTTCACCACCGTGCGAACGTGCATCTCACCATGGCTTTGCAGCAATTGCTCTAAGCTCTCGGCATATTGATATTTGGCTGTGGGCAGACCCATTTCAGCGGCGCGGTCGCGAATGCGGTCGCGGTTCATCGTCAAATCCACGGCGCGCGCGGACGGCACAATGGTTCGCGCGGTTTCTACGTCCAACAGAACTTGCGTATTAATGGCTTCAATTTCGGGCACCACGAGGTCGGGGTCAATGGTTTGTATATGGGCACGCAATTGTTCTTCGTTCAACATATCGAACACCATGGCGCGGTCGGCCACTTGCATGGCGGGGGCGTTTTCATAGTGGTCACAAGCCACAACATACCCCCCCAAGCGTTTTAAGCTGATGGTCAACTCGCGGCCCAATTCGCCCGAACCGAGTAGCATTATTTTTTTCACGGCCTCATCCTCCCACGGCGGCTTGACCCAAACTCTCAAAAAGCCCAAGCTTTGGCACGAAGCATAATCTATGTTGCCAAAAAAGAAAGCCGCACAAATTTGAACCGCTAAATTTGGCGCCACATTTGGGAGAGAAAAATGGAAGCCTATCAAAAACAATTACTCGGCCACGCCATGTGGGTTTTATTCATTGCCCTCTTCAGTGGCTTTATGTTGGCCATCAGCCTCATCGGCGGGCTGGAACTTGTGCCCGGGGTTTTTATTAACTTGCCAATGTTTGGCACCACAGAAGGTTGGGTGCGCACGCATGCGGGCGGCATTAGCAATTGCCTGTTGATGGTCGCCATGGCGTTTGCCTTGCCGCATTGCGGACTGGAAATAGACAAAGCGAAATTATTCGCCAAAGGGATTATTTTTGCCGGCTGGAGCAATACGATATTCTATTGGACGGGCAATGCCTCGGGTTCGCGCGCGCTGTCGTTTAGCGACAATGCGCTGGGCCAGTCGAATAGTCTCGGCATCCTCGGCTATACGCTGGCGGTAGTGGCGGCGCTGATAACGCTGTATATCGCAGCCCAAATGGGCCGCGGATTTTTAAAAAAATCAGCTTAACAATAGCTAGTCAGAACGCTTGCGTTGAGGGGGCTTGCCGCCCGCACCCGCAGGCCGACTGCCACGATGGCCGGGTTTTTTGCCGCCTGGCTTGCCACCTGGTTTACCACCGGGTTTGCCGCCGGGCTTGCCTCTAAATCCGCCGGGTTTGCCGCCCGGTTTTCCGCCTGGTTTTCCGTCGCGTTTGCCTTGTGGTTTGCCGTCGCGGCCGCCTTGGGCTCTGTCCCGATTACGGGGTTTTTTGCCTTGTTTGCGTTTTGGGCGCGGCGGCATGGAGCCATCTTCGAAATCACTCAAGGTTTGGCTCGGCGCCACTTCCACGACCTGCTGAGCTGGCGCATCGCCCTCCCCTTTGGCGGGGCCGCCGATTTTGCTCTCGCGCATGGCGACCGTCACATTCTGGGTCGGTAGTTTTAACTTGGTCAGGCGCTCTACATCGCGCATCCGTTTTTTCTCATCGGGCGCACATAAAGTGATGGCGCGGCCTTCGCGGCCCGCGCGCGCCGTGCGGCCAATGCGGTGAACATAACTTTCAGGCTGCATCGGCGGGTCATAATTGACCACCAAAGAGACATCGGGAATATCAATGCCGCGCGCTGCCACATCGGTGGCAACCAGAATATGCTCTTTGCCCGCGCGAAAAGCATCGAGCGCGCGTTGGCGTTGCGCTTGGCTTTTATTGCCATGAATGGCCGAGGCCAAAACGCCCTTTTTCTTCAAGAAAGTGACCAAATCATTGGCCCCATGTTTGGTGCGCGTAAACACAATCGTGCGAAATTCATTTTCCAATTGGGCCAATAAAAACGGCCGCTTGCTGGCGCGGTCCATCAGATAGACCATTTGTTCAATTTTCTCGATGGGCGTGCCTTGTTTGGCCACTTGCACATCTACCGGATCGTTCAAAAACTCATTGGCGAGTTTGCGGATTTCTTTCGGCATGGTGGCCGAGAGTAAAATCGTCTGACGCTCTTGCGGGGCTTTGCGCATAATCCGCCGAATGGCTGGGAAAAAGCCCAAATCCATCATTTGGTCGGCTTCATCCAACACCACAATTTTCGTGTCTTGCAGCGAAATCGTGCCTTGTTTCAAATGGTCTTCCAAACGCCCGGGCGTGGCCACCATAATATCGAGACCGCGAAATAATTTTTTCACTTGCGGCGGATATTTCATCCCGCCCACAATGGTGGCGCGTTGGTGATAAATTTTATCGCCATATTTGCCAATATTATCGTCAATCTGGCTGGCCAATTCGCGCGTTGGCACAACAATCAGCGCGGTGCAGCGTTTCGGCTCCACGGGGGTTTTCGATTGGATCAACATTTCCAAAATAGGCAGCACGAAGGCCGCCGTTTTGCCAGTGCCAGTTTGGGCAATGCCCACGACATCGCGGCCTTTTAACAGCTCGGGAATGGTTTTTTCTTGAATCGGTGTGGGGTCCGAATAACCGCTTTTTTCAAGCGTTTCGGCCAGTTGCTTGGAGAGACCAAGCGAAGTAAACTTAGACATAGATTTTCCTAAAATCGCGTCCAATGATACATCGCGCGATACAGCCAAAACAGCTTTTGAGTTTCACTGCGTGTGGCTTAGCATGGATTGCTCAAAAAACAGTAAAGAATAATTTCACTTCCCTCTTTGCTTTTTCGCCGATTTAGGCAAAGTTAAAGCAAATAGATTAAAAAAAAGGTCAACCATGTCTCGCTTCTCTTCTCTCTCGTTTTTCACCACCGCTTGCCTCATCGGTTTATTGACTGGGTTTCCCGCCAGTGCGAAAGCCCAGATTGCGGCCACGCAAATTACCGCGGCGAACGCCAAACAATGGGTGCAAAAAGGCCCAGATGCCGTGGGCGGCATCGGCGATTGGGTGCTCTCCAACGGCACTTTGTGCATCGTCTTTGCCGGGCTTGCCCATGAGGGAGATTTTTCAGCCGTGGGCGGCACACTGCGCGACATTGGATATTGCGCCCGCGACGACGATCAATTCGTCTCCGCACAAGATTTGCTCAACGGCAGCTTGTCGCAACCCGTAAATATTTCAGATATACGCGCCACGCAAAACGCCAAAACCGCCAGTCTTGTTACCTTGGGCGAGCACCATGGGTTGTTCGTCGAAACCCGCTTTACCCTGTCGCTCGATAGGCCGGAACGGATGAAAATTTCGAAAACCATCTGGCGCCAAAACGAAGAAGCCACCAATCCAGGTCTCTTCAGCAGCGCTATGTTGAATTATCAATCGATGGAAACCTTTTTGCTCTCGACCAAAGACCCTGCGCTTTCCAACGGCTTCGTGCAGAAAAGATTCGTTGGCCGTGGGCCGCTCACTTATACGCAGACGGCACGCCCCGTCGACACGATTATTTTGCTATCGCCGCATGACGCACGCCAGCCCGTCAGTTATGGCTGGCGCATAACATCGGCCAAACTGGTGCAGGGCGAGGCCAGCCGCGACTTGCCAAGCTTTGCCCTGGCCGACCACCATGCCCTCGCCTTTGTTACTTTGGCGCAGCCGTTTTTCTTCGGCGACAGCACAAGCCTCGGGCTTAGCAAATTGATGCAATTGGCTTTGATGGAAATAGAATTGGGCGACAAATTGCAACTCGAAGAAGAAATTTGGGTCACCCCCAGCGCCGATGTGTCGAGCGTGACCGATTTGCTATTTGCCGATGCCGCCGAGCTGCAAGGACAAGTGACCCCAACGGGCCAAAGCGTGCGGGTGCATATCGACCGCGCCGATGGCGCCCCGTTCACCCAGGTGAGTGCTGATGCGCAAGGCCGGTTTGCCGCCAAGCTTCCGGCTGGCGATTATTCGCTTCGCATGATGACGCAGGCCGCCGATGTCGTGCGGCAGTCGTTCACCATGGGCGAGACCGAGACCAAGCTGGCGCCGCTGACGCCGCCACGGGCCGCCCGCATTGAGCTGCCGCGCGGACACGCCATGCGTTTGGCGTTTCGCGGCCAAAACACCACCCCCAATCCCGATTTTGAAGACAGTTTAACCGGCTATCGGGTGGAAGATGGCGACGGGCCAATAGAGAAAAGGCGCGCCTCGGATGTGCATTTGGCTGGAGTGCCCAGCGACCCGGCCTATGTTTATTTGCCCGATGGCGACTATCTCGTCTATGCCGTGCAGGGCCCCGAATTTTCTGTCGAAACCAGCGCGCTGAAAGTGCGCGATGGCAAAAACACCACTTTGCGCATCGACGTGCCCAAACGTGTGCTTACCACGCCGCATCATATGAGCGTCGATATGCATGTGCATGCCAGCCCCAGCACGGATAATTCTTTTTCGACAGAAAAACGCGTGCGCACTTTCGTGGCCGAACGCGGCGAAGTGATGGTGGGCAGCGAACATGACACGATTTTTGACTTCAACCCGCTGTTACGCAAACTCGGTGTGACCGATAAAATGATCGCCGTTACGGGCTCGGAAGTCACCAGCTCCCTCAAAACCGCGCGCGCGCCCTATTCCATCGGGCATATGAATTTTTTCCCGCTGGAAGAGCACTCCCATGCCAATCGACGCGGCTTGAAAGCGCATGAAAACCGTCGCACACGCGATGTCTTACACGATATGCATGTGCATTATAACGACCCCGTCGCGCAGCTAAATCACCCGCGCGCTAATTTTGCGCTATCGCATGAGCTGCCCGATGATTTCGAGACGCGGATAGAAGATGAACAGTTTTTCACCCATATGGGCGTAGCGGCACATCCCTATCAGCCGCATTTGCCGCTAACCAGCCATCCCAATAATAGCCTTATCGCGCCCGACCCAATTACTGGCGTGCGCGATATTGATTTTGATGTGATGGAAATTATGAACGGCTCGCAAGACCATCGCCCCGACCGCGTGGCGGCGGCGCGTCTCGACTGGTTGTCGCTGCTGGCGCAAGGCGAAAAACTGGCCGCCACGGCCAATAGTGATAGCCACAACACCACCCAACAAGTCGCTCTGCCGCGAAATATGGTTCGCATGAATGCCAATGAAATAAGCCAGTTCCGCATGGCCCGCTTTACGCAAGCCGTGAAGTCGGGTGCTTTTTATGGCACCACGGGCCCCTTCCTCGACTTGGCGTTGGACAAGGCTCAAATTGGCCAAACCCATCGCGGCGCATCGGGTGTTTTAAGGGGGCGGGTGTTTAGCGCCGATTGGGCGCGCGCCGACACGCTAAAAGTGCAGCTCAATGGCAAGACCATTCATACGCAGCCCTTGCCCGAAGATGGCACTTTCGCTCTGCCCATGGATTTTCAGCAAGATGGCTTCGTCACGCTGGAGGTCAGCGGGCCAGCTAGCGAAACCTATAAAGCCATCTATCCGAGATTTTTCCCTTATGCCTATAGCAATCCGATTTATGTCGATGCCAATGGCGATGGCAAATGGACCCCGCCCGGCTTGCCTAAACCTTAAGCTAAGCCCTAACGCGCGGCGAGCTCCGCCACAATATCGGCATGGCGTTTGGGCGAGAGCGGGTAATAATACATGCACGCCACCGAGGCCAGAATGCCAAATAGCGGCACGCCGACGATGATATAGCGCAAGCCATCGAGGGTTTGCGCGCTTTGCGCTTGGCCTGCCTGATAGCCGATGAAATCGAGCAGCAGCCCAAGGATGACAGCACTTAAGGCCACAGCGGCCTTTTGGGCGAAAGTAATAAAGCCGAAAATCATTGCCTCGACGCGGTCGCCGGTTTTCCATTCGCCATATTCAACCGTGTCTGGCAACATGCCCCAGAAGGTCACCGCAAAGGCGCCCGTGCCAAAACCGATGGCGATATAATTCCACGTCACCATGGCGGCCGAGGTGGCGGGGTTGAAGAGAAACGCAACCAAGGCCAGAGCCGCACAGGCACTGCCGGCCATCCAGACAAATCTTTTCGACGTCTTCAGCGTGACGAAAGTCCAGAACGGAATGGCCAAAAGTCCGGTGGCGGCAAAGGCCATCAAGGCGGTTGAGCCCGCATCGCGGTCGCCCAATTGATATTCGAAATAATATAAAACCGTTTTGCCAATCACCGTGGTGCCCAGCACCATCAGCAATATAGAGGCGAAGACGATGATAAACGGCGTGTTTTGCGCCATACCCGCAAAGGTTTGTTTCAGGCTCAGCGCCTTGGGGGTCTCGGGCGGGTCGATGGGTTCTTGGCACAGATAAAAGCAAAGCCATAAAACCAGCGTTGCCAAACCGCCCGATATTAGCGCCAAATAGAAAAAGGCTTGCGCGTCCGTTTCGGCGTTCTCGAGCAATAGGCCGGCCAGCACCACCACGCTAAATCCGCCGATATAAGCAAACACCATGCGCGCGCCCGCCATGCCCGCGCGGTCTTCGGAGTTTTGCGTCATGCGCGCCATCAAAGAAGAATACGGCGTCGAGGCCATGGTGAAAATCAGCCGGAAGGCAAATTGTCCGGTCAGCGCCATCGCCGCTATCATGGGGATGGACAATTCGCCCGGGTGCCAGAACAGCAACATATAGCTCAGCCCCAAGGGGATGGGCGTGAATAATAAATACGGACGATAGCGCCCCCATCGCGACCGCGTGCGCTCGGCCACATAGCCCATGGCGGGGTCGGTGATGGCGTCCCATAGCGAGCCAATGGCATAAATAAGCCCTGCCATCGCATTGGGCAGGCCCAGAACATCGGTATAGAAATAAAACAGATAAAGGCTGATGCCCTGCCAATACAGATTAAAGGCGAAATCCCCGCTGCCGTAGCCGATTTTTTGGCTCCAGGTCAGTCTTTGTGTCGCTAGTGTGCTCATGGTGGGTCCCCCGCTCTTCACGCGCAGCCTAAACCGTGGCACGGCGCGGCGCGACAAAAATCGTCTGTCGCTGCATGGAAAAACCCCAGCCCAGACCTAAGTCTTTATCTATGGATGAAGAAAAAATATCAGAGATTGTCGCCATGGCATGGGATGACCTCACCGCCTTTGACATGATCGAACGCGAGCATGGGCTATCGGAGCCTGAAGTCATTCGGCTGATGCGCCGCCACATGAAAGCCTCTAGCTTTCGCATGTGGCGCAAACGCGTCTCGGGTCGCGCCGCCAAACACAGCCAAAAACTTCGGCCGAAAGAAAAACCTTTGCCTAAGTTTTGATGCCTTGTCGGCAATGACCAACTCATAGGGGTCGATGTCGCGGCCATGGTATTTTCCTTTGGCACCGGCTTAAAATCGGCTCATATAAGGCCGTGCAAGCTTGGGTCGCGCAGCTTTTGAAAGGCAGGGTAGAGACGGATGAAACCCCTATTGAAAATTATGGGCCTTTTGGCCTTAGTCTTTGCCAGCCTTTTTCTTCTGCTCAATGCAACTGGTGTGCTCACCATGGCCAAAATCGAGGTTTGGCTGGTGGCCGCCCAATCCGCCAATCCGGTTTTTGTCGGCTTGCTCGTTGCGGCGCTGCTGTTTGCCGATTTGATTATCGCCGTCCCTACTTTGGCGACGCTTCTGCTGGCTGGTTATTTTATCGGCGCCGGCCCCGCCGCTTTGGCGGGCAGTATCGGCCTTTTGGCAGCTGGCATAGGTGGCTATGGGATAAGCCGTCGCTATGGCGACTGGTTCGTCAGGCATATTGTCAAAGACCCGCAGCAACGCGAAGCCGCAGCCACCACCTTTCGGCGGCATGGGCCTGTGGTTATCTTGCTGGCCCGCGCCATGCCAATGTTGCCAGAGGTTTCGGCCTGTATGGCGGGGCTGACGCGGATGCCGTTTTCCCGGTTTCTGGCGCTCTGGGCGCTCAGTGTCATCCCCTATTGTTGGATTGTCGCTTATGCCGGCTCGCGCAGCACGATAGACGACCCGAGGCCCGCCCTCTTGACGGCCATCGCTTTGGCAGTGTTTTTTTGGTCCGCCTGGGCGATTTTCAATCGGCGCGCTAAAGC